>ERZ779626.39-NODE-39-length-98050-cov-30.706679_pt1 | contig 98050 bp, 84 predicted proteins | sample MGYA00514209_ERZ779626 | MGnify/ENA primary metagenome ERZ779626 (study PRJEB29562, sample SAMEA4376713) | mouse gut metagenome | isolation source: Cecum | study: EMG produced TPA metagenomics assembly of the A DSS colitis mouse model was used to assess the...
TTTGTAACAATTAACCAGTAGTCATTCTTGACTACACCATTATTATACTAGGAGATAGAAGATGATCGACACAAAAGCGTACAAGCAGACAATGGCAAGTATCTACAAAGAGATCACGGAGGAGAAAAAATTCCTTCAGGAGAACGGTGTTTCCCTGAAAGGCGCTTCGGAGAATGAAAATATTGATGACATTATCCAGAAGACAAAGGGTACTTCGTTCAAGCTTCTGGTAATGGGGGAATTCAGCTCCGGCAAGTCTGCGTTCATCAATGTCCTGCTGGGAGAAAAACTGCTGCCGGAAGGCGCTGTTCCCATGACCGCTCTGATCACGGAGATCCGTTACGGCAGGGAGAGACAGGTTACGATGTATCCGAGACCCGGAAAGTGGAAGGGGGGAAGCCAGCCCTTTGACATTGAGCCGAAACTGTCGGAGATCAGGAAATATTCCACGATCGACAATAAGTCCGGGATCAACATGAAGGAAGCAAACAGGGTGGATTCTAGTTTTGAGAAGATGGTGGTGCACTGGCCGCTGGATATTTTAAAGGACGGCGTAGTGATCGTGGACTCACCGGGATTGAACGATCCGTATTCAAACGACCATATCGTACAGAACTATGTACCAAAGGCAGATGCCGTTTTGTTCTGCGAAAACGGCACACAGGCATATTCGGCGGGAGACAAGAAAACACTGGAGATGATCAATAGCAGCGGGTTTAAGAATCCGATCATGGTTACGACTTATTTTGATGTTGTGACAGACGGAATGACACAGCAGGAGATCCAGGAATTTATGGATATCTGTAACGCGAAGTATCTAAACCACACGGAGAAGCCGTTTTGCCATTATGTGAATTCGAAGCTGGGAATGGAGGCAAAGAAGAGCGGGAGTCAGTCTGAACTTGTGGAGTCCGGTTACTATGAGCTGGAAATGTTCCTGGCACACTATCTGACAGAGCATAAAGGCAGGGAAAAGATCGGCGCCGCGACATCTGCCATAAAAGTGTATAATGCCGGGCAGCGGAAGAGACTTAACGGTGTCATGGCAAACCTTGACGCGCCGGACGCAGATTTTAACAGGCGTATTGAGGAAACCAGAAAAAAACTCGGGAATGCAAGGCGCCAGGGGAGTCTGATCATGCGGGAATTTAAACTTGAGCTGAAAAGCGCCAGGGACGAGGTGAAAGATCAGCTGATCCCGGAGCTGTATGACGGATTGTGCAGCAAAGTGGATCTGGAGGGGTTTGAGCCAGATACCAGTTTTACGGTATTCCATCCCAGGCAGAGCAGCCGGCAGATTGCTGAGGAGTGCAGTAAGGAACTGGAGCGCAGGCAAAAAAAGTATGTGGCGGACTGGAGCAATGACGTACTGGCACCGATGGTGACGAAGGCATTTCAGAAAACAGCTTCAAAAATGAAAAAGCAGTTTGACGCGTTCAGCGAGGATATCATAGAGGCAAATTTGACCCTTGATACGAAAAAGGCAGATGTCAACACGGATGTCAATACCGCGACGAGGGTGGCGATGGTTGCCTATGCGCTGTTTACGGGCGACTGGATCACTGCGCTGATGGGAGGCGTGTTCGGTGCAGGGGCGTTTGGCAGGACGCTTGCGTGTGAGTTTGCGGCTGGACTGATTCTGGGGATCATCAGCCTGTTTACCCCTGTTGGTCTTCCGGCACTGGTTCTTGCAGGAATAGCGGGGTTGCTGGGCAGTGTGGGCTGGACTGCCGCCAGGGCTGCAAAAACGATCAAGGAGAATACGCTGCGGCAGACACGCGGATCCATGCAGGAAAACAGGGAGGAGATCCTCGCGAATACATCGGTGCAGTGTGAGAGGATATTTGATGACCTGGAGCGGAAACTAGAGCAGGCTGTCAATGACGATATCGCCGAGGTAGAAGAGAATATACGGACGATCGAGCAGGAGAGGAAAAACAACAAATCACAGATCAGCAGGCGCAAAAACGAGATTTCCAATATCATTCATTACATTGATGCTGTCGATGCCAGGATGGATGATATCAGGGCAGGATTCCAGATCGGATAGCATCGTGTGATCAGTGGCAGATAGAGGTACAGAGATGACAAACATACATTTGGTTTATGATCCATACGCAGATAAGGTCCAAGTCTACATTGAGAGCCGGGAGATCACGGCACCGGAAAATAAGATCTATTCATTCTTGGATCTTAACGGTTTTTACAAATGCCTGCTGCCGTTTCGCAGGCGATACGCCATATGGGAAGGGCTTTTGCTGGAACTTCTCGAAGAAGTCAATGACGAGGATCTACATATCATTTTTGAAGGGCGCAGGACGGATCATCAACGGCTTGCGGAGGCTTTCAGGCAGATGGAACCAGCTGTGGAGAACGCAGGATATGAGAATCGATGGCAGCTTACATACAAACAGAATTTTGAGTCAGCGGACTTTGCCAGGCGGCTTGCGGAAACGGCAAAGGATCTGCGGGAAATGTGCGAGTGCAGGGCGGAGCTAAGCAGGATTGACAACTTCATCGCCGGCATCAGGGAAGAGAGCGTGGTCGAGAACTGCAGACAGTTCAGATCACTTCTCTCGGAGCATATCGTGAAATGGGAGCAGGGTAACAGTGCGTTCAAACAAGAAAAAATAGCGTACCTGAGTATGATGGAAGAGGGCATCGCGGAAGTGGGCAGACAGTTGGAGGGACAAAGATCATGGGTGTGACAGGAAGAGAACTGACAGTTGAGAATTCTTTGAATTCTGTGATCAGTGCGGTGGACAGTGTGGTCAGAAAACAGTATCTTGCGGAATTGCAGGAGGCGGAAGTCGTACCGCTCAACATGAAAACCGACTGCATCAAAGCGGGCAGAAATGTAAGGTTGTTTCAGGTGCTCTCGCTTTCCTACAGCAGTGCTGATGATCTGTATGACAGGCTGGTGAATGTTTTTGGCGTCGTTGCGCAGTTTCATTCAAGTCAGATCTTTATCCTTGACAGCGACGGACTCCGCGTTTCACTGTATCTGGGGATCGCGTGCAATGAGCTGGATCAGCTCAGTATGCAGTTTAACACGTTCAAAGGTTCCTTTCTCGGCAACTTTCCAGGCGGTAAGATCTCCATGCTGAACATGTCCGAGAGCGAGGTGCTTCTAAACGGCATCTTTGAGGAAGAAAATATCAAGATCGCCGCTGTCTCAGCACTGACAACGGCAAAAGAATGTTCCGGGAATAAGTGCTATGGGATTGAGCATCTGGTGGAGGGAATGTATGGGAGACCGTTTACGATGGTGCTGATCGCAGATGCTGTTCCCAGGAAAGAGCTGTGCGCACAACGCCAGAATCTGGAAGCAATGTACACAGAACTCTCACCTTTTCGGGAATATACCATCTCCATGAACCGCAATGAATCAAAGGGATATACGCAGACCTATAATCTCACCAAAAGTGAGTCCGTGACAGACGGGAAGAGCGTGACAGAAAATACGGCTTTCGGGAAGACGACAAGCAGGTCGGATACCGTGACACGCAACAGCGGGATAGAGAGTAAACAGGCAAAAAACCAGATCGCAGGGACCGCGCTGTCACTGGCTGCAATGCTGGCGGGGCTCGGCGATGCCACAGTGCACCCCCTGCAGGGCTTGTTTTACGGAGGAAGCATTTCCAACATCATCGGTTCTGTGCAGCTATTGATCGAGGGAGCAGAGCCAGGACGGACGAGGACAGAGGGGGAGGGCGAAAGTTACACGGTCAGTTTTTCCGAGTCGGAGACAACGTCCCGCCAGAAGGGATTTTCTGCCTCCAAAGGAATTTCTGACAGCCGCACGGCTGCGAGTGGTCAGACACTCCAGATGCGGTATGAAAATAAGTCGGTCTCCGATCTGCTCAGTGTACTGGATGAACAGATCGCACGGCTGCAGCATATTGAGGAGACGGGTGGTTTCTGCTGCGCCGCGTACTTTGTGGCAGGGGATATTTCAACGGCGCTTATGGTATCGAACATGTATCGCGCCCTGTTGGGCGGCGGCAACAGCCTCGGACAGCTCAACGCAGTCAATATATGGTCTGATCCGGGGAAAGTAGAGCGTATCTGTGACTATTTAAAACGGATGAACCATCCGCTGTTCCACTTTGAACAGAGACCTGATTACCCCACTTTCACGGCGGGATCCCTGGCGGCGGTAGATGAGTTTCCGATGTATGCCGCGCTGCCGCAGAAACCGGTCGGCGGGCTTCCGGTCACTGTGCGCGCGGAGTTTGCAAGGGATATCGCAAATATGGACAGCAGTCTGCAGGGACAGGTTTCAATCGGAAATATATTTCATATGGGAAAAGTAGGGATCGGTCAGGTGTCCCTGTCCCTAAATGATCTGAGCGGACATCTGTTTGTTGCAGGTACAACGGGCATGGGAAAATCTAATTTCTGTTATGGGCTTCTGGACAGTCTATACAAGGAAAATATTAAGTTTATGGTGATCGAACCGGCAAAAGGAGAGTATAAACAGGTGTTTGGCGGACGCGCGGACGTTCACGTTTTTGGCACGAATCCGGCTATCACGCCGTTGCTCAGGATCAATCCATTTTCTTTTCCCGAGGGGATCCATGTGGATGAGCACATCGCGAGGCTGCTGGAGATCTTCAATTCCTGCTGGCCGATGTACGCTGCGATGCCGGAGGTCCTAAAGGAGGGCATGGAAACAATCTACAGGCAGTGCGGTGATGCCTTTCCTTCCTTCGCGGACCTGCTGAAAGTCCTGCCGGAGATCATCCGCCAGTCGGAATTTTCAGGGGAAGTGAAGGGAAATTATATCGGTTCGCTCGTAACGCGGGTGAAATCACTTACAGATGGCTTGTATGGCAGTATTTTTACGGACGATGAAATTGACAGCCGTACGCTGTTTGACGAGAATGTGCTGATCGATCTGAGCCGTGTGGGGGCGGGGGAAATGAAGGCATTGATCATGGGGATTATGGTCATGAAGCTGCAGGAATACAGGATGTGCCATGCCAGGATGAATTCTCCGCTGATGCATATCACTGTTTTGGAGGAAGCGCACCACCTGCTGAAGGCACCGACTGTCTCCTCGGCGGAAGGGGTCAGCCTGCGTGCGATGTCCCTGGAAATGATCACCAACGCCATCGCCGAGATGCGCACTTACGGGGAGGGCTTTTTGATCGCGGACCAGTCCCCGACGCTGATGGATCTGTCCGTGATCCGCAACACCAACACCAAGGTGGTGTTCAAACTGCCGGAGCAGTCCGACCGTCAGGCGGTGGGGGCTGCAATGCCGCTGACCAGCCCGCAGATAAACGAGATCTCAAAACTCGAGAGGGGAGTGGCAGTCGTCTGCCAGAGCAACTGGGACAATGCGGTGCTGGCGAAAATAAGGCATTATAAAGCTGAGGATTTCATGCCCTATATCCATCAGGTACCGGATAGTGCGGTCGATGGGCGGCAGGTTCGCACCCAGTGTCTTGCCATATTGCTCAGAGACAGGATTTCCGGCGATAGCGACTCCTCGTTGGATGTCAGTGTGTGCAGGGAGCTGCTGTCAAAGGCAGTGTATGCGGACAGTGACATGAAAGCGTATCTGGGGGTCATCAGACGCTATCTCGCGCAGGGTGCCTGTCACAGATCATTCGGGGAAATATGCAGGTATATCGACAGGATGGTCAAGGCAGGGAAGATGTTGGAAGTGTGCGGGGACATGGAGGATCCGGCGCAGTGGGAAAGAAGGGCGATGGCTTACATCAACACTGCTGCAGAACTGACAGAGGCGGAAGCGACGGAACTGATCTCCATATGTATCAACACGCAGACAGGAGATTCTCATGAAATAAAGAGGGCAGAAATAAAAAAGTTATATTACCGGTATTTTGCGTATGCAGCACAGAGGAGGAAGTCAAATGTTTTTTGATGAAAAGATCCGTGAGGGCAGCGAACGGAATGAAATGCAGGAACTGAGGGAAAAGCGTGACGATTATGATGATATCAAGGAAATCAATGTCGAGCTTGTCGAAAGTGTGGAGGGACTCGAACAGCAGCCGATGGTCGTCACGGGAAGCCCTTTTGAGATCGCGGGCAGTCTGGACTGCACACAGGGTGATAACCGCTATAATGTAGCCAGTGACTGCGGACTGGTGAGCTGCTCTAATTACCTGAAGCTGTGTGGGATAGAGGTAAGCGAGGACGAGATCGTGGGCTATGCGCTGGCAAACAATCTGTGTTCACGCGGTTATTTTTCCGCACCAGAAAGCTGGGGTGGGACGAATGACCAAAATCTGGAAACCATTTTGGAACACTATGGTGTAGGATCCTCTGTGTTCCATTCGGATGAAAAACGCGGATCCATAGGGGGGATCGCTGATGCGGTGGAGTGCGGTCATGCCGTTATGATCGGTGTGAATGCGGGCTGCTTGTGGGATGATCCCAATTTTGTGGGGGACGGGCGTGCCAATCACCAGATCACAGTGACAGGGACGATCCGAAATGAATCAGGAGAACTGGCGGCACTGACGGTCTGCGACAGCGGGCGGAGTCTGGGAGCTGACAGCTGCAGGGTGGTGTCCGTGTCGGATATGCAGGGGTTTTATGCAGCAATCCCAGGGGCGTCGGCGATCATTTCAGACAGGGCAGTGAGGTAAGTCCGATAACAGTTTTTAAAGATTTCCGGGAAAGGATAAGGGTTTGGAAATGGAAAACAGGGAAGATATTATCACAGCGATAAAAACAGCGACACGGAGCAATTTTGCACTGTCGTTATGGGTTCCCGTCAGGAGGGCGGGACATATACTGGACGCGGCATTTTTGTATGATATGGGCAATTTTACGACAGTGAGGATGCGTCCTTTTGCCTCAGTTCTGGTTGAACCTAGAACTGGAACGCTGCTGGAATACCGCAATGCCTATGTGAGTGATTTTGCAGACACAGAAAAGTACCCCTTGTCGCTTAAGATCGATTATGCTGTGCCGTCTGCTCGGACTGCTGCACAGCAGTTGGCACTGACGGCAAGGGCGGGGGAATTGTATCAGGCTGTCCGAGAGCTTGCGTGGAGGGATGGATTGACGGATGAGGAGATCGAAACGGCAAGGGAGTATGCAGGGTGCTTTGCGAAAGCAGTTCCAAATGATCTCGTCGTGTTTTACGAAGCACTCGCGCCGGAGTTTTTCAGCTGGTTGGATTCGCTGGTGGTGACGGACAAAAATTTTGCAAAATAGTAGGATTTTGTGTTGATTATGGTGTATAATGGAAAAGAAGGAGGAAAACAGTCAATGGACCAACAAAAAGTAGTACAGGTTCTGAAACAGATATTTGAGCAGCGCGGCGTAGAGATCGTCGGACAGCAGAACCAGTTCCGTGCCGCAGTCTTTGATTTGCTCGACAGCGTGAAACACAGAGATGAAAGACTTATACTCAGGAATGCCATAGAGTCCGGTGCTCTTATGTTTCTGGTCACAGCCAGACCGATCACGGGCGATACAGCGCGAAACGCGATGGAACAGATGACGCGGACAGGGCATATGAAGGAGGAGGACGCGGAGTTTGTCACGAGATGCTTTATAATTGCGTGCGGCGAAGATCCGGCGGCGGTGATGTCTGGCAAGGAACCACATATTGAGGAGGGAGGAGGAGCTCAGCAGGAGAGAGTACATACACAGTGGACGGTGGAACAAAGCAGCAGAGACGAAACCCAGAGCAAGCATGAAGATGAAAGAAAATTAGCGATTCTGGCAATTGGGATCTGCGTAGGTATTGCAATCTTTATTGCAGTAGTATTTTTTGTCTAATAACTTTAATTCATGAAACAAACTTTTAAAATTGAGGAGGAATAATTATGGTGGAAACAACATCAACAACAGTGGCATACATGTTTGGGGCGATCATTGGATCCCTTTTGGCAGGAGCACTCATAGGACTTATACCGTTTTTCCTGGGCAGGAAATATGGGAAGGCAACGCTGGGTATCGTCGGACTGGTGGTCTGCATCTTGTGCAACTTCCTGCTGGGTATGCTCTTATCCATTCCCGCGTGTCTTGTTTTTGTCCTTATAATAATGTTAACCCGTAAGTAAGGAGTTGTTAAAGTTACTTGTAGTTTAAGGGGATTTTGGGAATGCGGGGAAAAGGGGAGAGAGCAACATATACAAAAGGAGTGAAAGAGCATGAATGAAAAATTAGCCAAAGGAACCCACATCAAAACGATCCTGAACGGTGAAGTCGTGGTGGACCGCTGGCTTGCCGAGGGCGGTCAGGGAAATGTGTATGTCGTGAAGTACAACGGTGAGGAGAAAGCCCTCAAATGGTACAAGTCTTCCGGCATGGGCGAGAACAAGGACGCGTTCTATGACAACCTGAAGAATAATGTGGTGAAGGGCGCCCCAAGCCCCGCATTTCTGTGGCCTCTGGATATCACGGAGTGGAGGGACGGGGTGTTTGGGTATGTCATGAACCTAAGACCCGAAGGATATTATGAGGTATCAGATTTTATGCTGACTCATGTCCGTTTCAAGTCGTATCATGTCATGGTGGATGCTGCCCTTCAGATCGTATCGGCATACAGGATACTGCACAATAAGGGTTATAGTTATCAAGATCTGAATGACGGAAATTTCTTTATCGATCCAAACAACGGCAAAGTGTTGATCTGCGACAATGACAATGTGGCGCCAGACGGCACGGAGACCGGCATCATCGGAAAACCGCGTTACATGGCACCGGAAATCGTGATGCGCAGGGAAATGCCGAACAGTCTGAGTGACAGATTCTCCATGTCCGTTATCCTATTTATTCTGTTTACATTAAACCACCCGCTGGAGGGAAAACGCTCCCTGGTCCCGGCGATGACACCAAAGCACCAGGAGGCGCTCTACGGCAGCAAGGCACTGTTTATCATGGATCAAAGTGACAGGGATAATGCCCCTGACCCTGTTATCCACAGAAATGTCCTCATGGTGTGGGATTTCCTGCCTGACTATATGCGCAGGCTGTTTTCCAGAGCATTCGGGCAGGAGGCACTGCATGAACCGAACACACGTCCGAAAGAGGTGGAATGGATCAAGTGCCTGGTGCGCTTCCAGAGTGATATCGTGCCATGTCAGTGCGGAAATGAAGTGTTTATACAGCAGGGAAAGCCGTGTGTGTGCGAAAAGTGCCAAAGCAGGGTAGATATACCGTTTTGTCTGAAATTGCAGGACTACAGTATGCCGGTGACTGCAGGGAACAAGTTGTACCGGTGTCAGCTGGGACCGTGCAATGTGAACGAGGCGTTGAATCCGATCGGAGAGGTAGTTTCCAAAGGGGGCGCATATGGTCTGCGCAATTGCAGCGGGATGATCTGGAATGTGACGACGCCCAGCGGAAAATCCAAGCGCGTGATGGCAGAGGAAGGCATTCCGATGAAGGATGGCATCAAGTTTACTGTAGACACGGGAACCATAGCAATGGGACAGATTGAAATCATAGCAAATAACCAGTAGAAGGGAGATAAGATTATGCCAAGTCCTAGTGAACTAGAGAAGACACCCCGCAGGGAACTGCATGTTTTTTACATTTTGGATACCTCCGGAAGTATGTCGGGAACACCGATCGCAACGCTCAATAATGCGATGACAGAGACCGTGGAGGTGGTCAGACAGCAGGCAAAGAGCAATGCGGATGCACTGGTGAAGATATCTGTTCTGGAATTTAACAGTGGGTTTCGATGGCTGCAGCCCCAGGGACCTGAGGAGATGGAACATTTTATCTGGAAAGACTTAAAAGCAGGCGGCTTGACGGATATGGGGGCAGCATTGAAGGAGCTGGATTCTAAGCTGTCACGCCATGCATTCCTGAATTCCATGACGGGCGCATATCTTCCTGTGATCATTTTTATGACGGACGGATACGCCACAGATGACTACAAAAAGGCACTGGAACAGATTCGCAAGAACAGATGGTTTGAGCGGGGGACCAAGATCGGTTTTGCTGTGGGGGAAGAGGCAGATGCCGAGATGATCACGGAGATTGTAGGAAGCGCTGAGGCAGTTGTGCAGACAGATAATCTGGAATTGTTCGCACGCATGTTAAAGTTTGCTTCCGTGACGGCAACGATGCTGTGCAGCCAGTCACGAACGGATGACAGCGAGATCAGCGGAAAGGTGATACTCGATAAGGCAAGGGTAGACAATCCGGATATGAAGGGGGCACTGCCTGAACCGGAACCATTTTTGGGCGATCCGTATGTATCAAGCGATATCGATGAGGGAGATGAGTGGCTTTTTGACGACGATGGCGGGTTTGACTGATGGTCTGTGCTGTTTGTGGAAAGGAGCGTCATATGGGAGAATATTATGCGTTTCATAATACCGTTAAAGGGTATCTACATGAGAGGAAAGATATTCCCTGCGAGGACTATTCTGGATCTGCTTCTGTGTATGATACCGCGGCGGGCGCACAGTTCCATATCGCAGTGGTAGCTGACGGGCATGGGGATGCCGCATGTATGCGCAGCAGGCTTGGCTCCCGGAAAGCGGTGGAAATCGCCAGGGAATGCCTGACAGAGTTTGCGGAAAGCGTGATGAGCGACATGCAGGATTCCCAAGATGTACCGGAGCAGTACAAGGGGTATCAGCGGATCACGGAGATGCTCGATAAGGCGGCGGTGTACGGAAAAGACGCAAGGAACATATCAAAAGCCCGCGTTCCGGAATCTCTGACAAACGCGATCGTCTCCCGCTGGTATGCGTTTGTAAATGAAGATATCTGTCAGAATCCATTATCGGAAGAGGAGATCAGCCAGGCAGGAAAATATGCGGATGCGTACCGCGAGGGCAGACGTCTGGCGCATGTGTACGGGACGACCCTGATCGCGGCGCTGATGCTTCCCGGCTACCTGCTCCTGATCCAGCAGGGGGACGGCAGGTGCGACGTGTTTTATGATGATGGGACTGTCGATCAGCCGATTCCCTGGGACGAGAGGTGTCATGAGAACGTAACCACATCAATGTGTGATGAGGATGCGCCTGCAAGCATTCGTTCCCGCGTGATTGCGCTCGAGAGCAAAAAGGTGATAGCGTGCTATCTTGGCAGCGATGGCGTGGAGGATGCTTATCGCGATATGGAAGGAACACATATGTTCTATCGCAGCCTGACATGTGAGCTGGCTGAGCGGGGAACGGATGCCTTTGAGACATACCTGGCTGAAATGCTGCCTGGGTTCAGCCAGACCGGAAGCGGAGATGACGTTTCTGTCAGCGGGATCGTTGACTTGGAGCGCGTTAAGGAGTTTGTTCCGGTATTCAGGATGAAGATCAGACAGTATGACCTGAAAGAGGAGTTGAACCGATATGAGAACCGGGTCATTTCCATGAGCCGAAAGCATGGGATCCTAAAGGAACAGGCGGAAGAAGCGGAAAAAGAGTACTTGCGGGTGAAGAAACAGATGGACCTGGCAAAAGCGGAATATATAGAGGCGAGAAATATATATACCGAAGCTGCTGCCAGCGCGGGAGAGTGTAAGATACAACGGATAGCATGGGAAAATGAATTGGTCCAATTGTTGGATGAGCGGCAGAAGAGCACACAAAAATCGGGGTTTTCCAATCCGCCGGTGAATAGGGATATCCGCGACTCAAAAATTGAAGAACTCAAAAAACTCATGGCAAAGTACCTGCCGAAATATGACAAGGCATGTTCTGAAGAAACGAGATTAAATGACAAAGTAAATGAAGCAAGAAACAAAATAAATATAATAAGACCGAATTTAGACGACCTGGATGTGAAGCGCGAGAAAGCACGGCAGGAGTATGACAGGTACGACCAGGAATACCAGTCGATCAAGGATGAGATAGAACGTATCAACAGGGAAATGAACAGTATGGATGATGAGAATGATGCAGAGCACCCGGATCCGGACACAGCTGTGTCCATGAAAAACGAGCAGCAGGACAAAGAGGAATGTCTGGAAGGGGAAGGCTGAACACATAGGGGGGATTGGCAGATCATGATGGAATTGAACTGCGTTTCCTGCAAAGGACAGTGGTACATTGAGGAAACAGACGGTATGGAAGTCCGATATTGTCCGTATTGTGCGGACAAGATCTGGGAGCAGGACAAGGCGGGGTCCTTTGATAAAGCCCTCTTAAAAATTGTCAGGATGTCAGGTTACGGCATACTGAAAGAGAGAAAGCGGCTGACAGCATATCTCTCTGACCTGGCGCCGGACCACAGGAATGAAATACGCATTTTTTCAAAATCCTGCAGTGATACACTGATCAATTTGTTTTGTGCATCAGATCAGGGAGAACATACACGGCAGCAGACCATCAGTAAAGCAAAACAGATGTTATTGGACAGGGAAGGGCTTTCTCAGACGTGGACAGATATGATCGTGGACGAGCTGGTTAACGTATTTGGGTGGAGATCAGATGAATCGCGGTTATAAGGAGTATGATTGCCATGAAGAAATTTATTTGTACTTTCTGCGGCAAATATTGGTGTGCAGGCGAGGAAAGCGCAGACAGGATCCAGTACTGCCCATTTTGTATGGCAGCAGTACCCAGGGAAAACATATTTGTGGCAGGCCGTTGCCGGTATGGTGAAGCGGACAGCAGCGGCTGGCAGGATATGGTCTTCCTGTCATCGGGTCATGCCCATGTGGCAGGGATCCGAGAGGACGGGACGGCTGCCGCCGCTGGCTGGAACCGGTATGCCCAATGCAATGTGGGCGGCTGGAAAGATCTTATTTCCATATCGTGCGGCGGGAGTTATACGGTGGGTGTGCAGAAAGATGGAACCGCGCTGGTAACAGGGCGGTATGTACACCGCGGGCGCCATATCAGAACGTGGAAGAACCTCGCTTATGCAGCTTGCGGGAACAGCCATACGATCGGGCTCAAGCAGGACGGAACAGTTGTGGCGGTCGGGTTGAACGGATACGGTGAATGCAACATCAGGGAGTGGAGGGACATGGAGGCAGTTGCCTGCGGGAAGCATCATACGGTGGGACTGAGAAGGGACAGAACCGCAGTGGCAGTCGGTGACAATACCGATGGGCAATGTGATATCGCAGACTGGAGCGGCATGGTCGCGATCGCCTGTGGGGGCAGTCACACGGTGGGGCTGAGAGATGACGGCACAGTGACAGCAGTCGGTGATAATACCCATGGACAGTGTGATGTTGCAGGGTGGCAGAATATTGTTGCCATCGCCTGCGGAAACAGTCACACCGCAGGACTGAAAAGTGATGGAACGTTAGTCGCGGCAGGCTGGAATCAGAGCGGGCAGTGTGATGTCGGGGACTGGAAGGAAGTTGTATCTATATCCTGTGGGGGAACTCACACCGTCGGATTAAAGAAAAGTTGATAAAAACTGATGGAAAAAGGAGCGTCCGAAAAGAGGGAGCGCTCCTTTTGAAATACAAGGATATCCGTTCAACCAGGTTCCGATATCCGTGATACGCCCACAAAGATCTCGGAGATCTTATACCAGGTAGGATAGTCTACGATCCCTGTCGGTGCAAGGCCGAAGATGCGCTGGAAAGTGCGGACTGCGTTGGCGGTGGCAGTTCCGAAGACACCGTCCTCAGAGATGCGCGGTATGGCGGGATAATTCTGTGCGATGCGGTTGAGCTGCTGCTGCATCTGCAGCACTTTCTGCCCGGAGGAACCGACCGTCAGGTCATAGCCCGGCCACGATGAGGGAACACCTGATATGTATGTGGTGGAGTTGATGTACATGTCATTTCCGTAATAATAACGTATGATCTCTATCGGTGTGTAGCCCTGGTCGCCCAGATATTTGCTTCCCCACTGGGAGAGTCCGTTGCAGGTGACGCGGTTTCCGTCGCAGTAGGAGGTAAAGATCGGCTGGCGCACGCCCGGGCGCGACAGGTAGTTCGAGAAGATGGAGTCCACGATGCGGCTGATATTTTCGTATATGTTCCTGCCGCGGATCCATTTCTGGTCGTAGGCTGTGGAGGAAGTGATGGTGAAGTTGTAGCCCTGGTTGCGATACCACTCTGTATACACGCGGTTCAGCGTGAACGACATGATCGCCAGCGTGTTGGCGTAGATCGTGTTCTCGGGCCACGTCGCATAGATCTCGGACGACACGACATTCTTGATGTAGTCTGTGTAGCGCACGTAGTAGTTGGGCGCGGAGGAGTCCTGCGGAACTCCGTCGTGCACGATGACAAATTCGGGGATCACGACACGGCTCAGGACGATCTCGCCGCTCTCATCCATCGGCTTGATCTCGTCCTCGGGTATTTTTGGCGGGTATTCGCCATACAATGTATGGTCAGGTATGACGATGTCGTCCTCGGTCTCCCCCGGAGGTTCGACCTCGATCGGGTTCATGGTGACGGGCTGTACAGCCGTGACATCGGGAAGGATCTCTGTGCCGGAGATATACACGGGTTCATATCCCGGGGCTGTGACGGAGATATTGTATTCTGAGTAGGGCTGGACATCACTGATCTCTGTGCTGTAGGACAGATTGGGGGCAGGAAGCGATATCGTGGAGGTCTGTCCGGAGTCGTCGGTGGCAAGTGTCTGCACGACGGTGTCCGGATCGCCGGAGTAAGATATCGTGATAGTGGCATTCTTTACGGGGATAAAGCCCAGCGATGACGTGACGCTGATGGTTAGATCTCCGGAGTAGGCCGGGGTTTCGGCTTTCATAATATTAGACATAAAAATCCCCTGCATATGTTTTTTATAATATATGCAGGGGAAGTGTCTGTGTTCCTTTATATAATTTATTTCTTCATTCCGGCGCGCTTTCTCAGGGTGGGATCGAGGATCTTCTTGCGGATGCGCAGGTTCTCGGGAGTGACTTCGAGAAGCTCGTCTGTATCGATGAAGTCGAGCGCCTGCTCCAGACTTAAGATCTTGGGCGGAGTGAGACGCAGCGCCTCATCCGCGCTTGAAGAACGTGTGTTTGTCAATTGCTTTTTCTTACACACGTTGAGCTCGATATCCTCGCCTTTTCCGTTCTGGCCGACGACCATACCGGAGTATACTTTCTCGCCGGGACTGATGAACAGCGTGCCGCGCTCCTGCGCGTTGTACAGACCGTAGGTGATCGCCTCGCCCGCCTCAAACGCGATCAGGGAGCCCTGTTTGCGGTATTGTATGTCGCCCTTGTAGGGGCCGTAACCGTCAAATATCGTATTTAAGATGCCGTTTCCCTTGGTGTCTGTCATGAACTCGCCGCGGTATCCGATCAGACCGCGCGACGGGATGGAAAACTCCAGGCGGGCATAGCCGCCGCTTGCCTTGCCCATGTTCTGCAGCTCGCCCTTTCTCTGGCTCAGTTTCTCGATGACAGTGCCGGAAAACTCTTCGGGGACATCGACGTAGGCGAGCTCCATCGGCTCTAGCCGTTTGCCGTTCTCGTCCGTTTTATACAGCACTTCCGCTTTGCTGACAGCAAACTCAAAACCTTCGCGGCGCATATTTTCGATCAGCACGGAGAGATGCAGCTCGCCGCGCCCGGAAACCTTGAAGGAATCAGCGCTGTCTGTCTCCTCGACGCGCAGCGATACGTCCGTGTTGAGCTCCTTGAACAGCCTGTCACGGATGTGGCGGCTGGTCACGTACTTTCCCTCCTGTCCGGCGAGCGGTGAGTCGTTCACGATAAACTGCATGGCGATCGTGGGTTCGCTGATCTTCTGGAAAGGAATGGGGACCACATTGTTCACGGCGCAGAGCGTGTCGCCGATATGGATATCCGAGATGCCGGATATGGCGACGATCGAGCCGATGCCGGCTTCCTTTACCTCCACCTTGTTCAGACCGTCGAACTCATAGAGCTTGCTGACTTTTACCTTCTTCTGCTTGTCCGGTTCGTGGTGGTTGCAGATGATGACCTCCTGATTGACGGCGATCGTGCCATTGTCAACCTTGCCGACACCGATGCGTCCCACATACTCATTGTAGTCGATGGTGCTGATCAGCACCTGCGTGCCTGCCTCGGGATCGCCCTCCGGCGCGGGGATATAGTCGAGGATCGTCTCAAACAGCGGGGTCATGTCGACGCCTGCGCCGTCCTCGTCTAGAGACGCGATCCCTGTTTTGGCAGAGGCGTACACGAAAGGGCAGTCGAGCTGGGAATCGTCCGCGTCGAGCTCGAGAAAAAGTTCGAGCACTTCCTCGACAACCTCGGCGGGGCGCGCCTCCGGCCGGTCGATCTTGTTGATGCAGACGATGACGGGGAGCCTGAGCTCGAGCGCCTTTCTGAGCACGAATTTGGTCTGCGGCATGGCGCCCTCAAACGCGTCGACGACAAGAATAACACCGTTTACCATTTTGAGGACGCGCTCAACCTCGCCGCCGAAGTCGGCATGTCCCGGGGTGTCGATGATGTTGATCTTGGTACTTTTATACATAACAGCTGTATTTTTTGATAAAATCGTGATGCCGCGCTCCCGCTCAATATCGTTGGAATCCATGACGCGCTCGGCAACCTCCTGGTTTTCGCGGAACACACCGCTCTGCTTGAGCAGTTCGTCCACGAGCGTCGTCTTGCCATGGTCGACATGGGCAATGATCGCTACGTTTCTGACATCTTCTCTTTTCTGTATCATATCGATAAATCCTCCATAATAATCCTCTGCAGTGCGAAAACTCTCTTTCACACCCTCCTCCTCAAACACGCACAATAGTATAGCACTTACCTTTGTTTTTTGCAATGTTAAAAAACATTTCTACGGCATTTCTCAAAAAGCGGCTTAAAGGGATACCGATCTGTGGCACATGGTGTCGAACCGTGTCGAAATGTAGCAAATAAGCGCTTTTCCTGCGATATTTCAAGCTTTATTTACCGTATAAAGTGGCATATGATTTAACTACAAGAACGAAGGGAGAATGAAGAGAATGCAAGAAACATTAAAGACAAAAAACGGGTATCACGAGCAGGTTATCGAAAACAATCAGGTGACAGTTATGGGAGAGATCGTGAGTGAGTTCTCATTCAGCCATGAGATTTTTGGCGAGGGCTTCTATATGGTTGACATTCAGGTGGCAAGGCTGTCTGAGTCCATGGATATCATTCCGGTGATGATCTCAGAGAGGCTGCTCGATGTAAGCGGGGATTTTCGCGGCATGATGGTGGTGGTGAACGGTCAGTTCCGCTCTTACAACAGGCACGAGGAGCATAAAAATAAACTGGTCCTCTCCGTATTTGCGAGGGAGATCGAATTTGTGGAGGAGATCAGCGAGAACATCAAAACGAACCAGATCTTCCTTGACGGCTATGTGTGCAAGGAACCTGTATATAGAAAGACTCCTCTTGGCAGGGAGATCGCAGATCTGCTGCTGGCGGTCAACCGTCCGTATGGCAAGTCGGACTATATCCCGTGCATCTGCTGGGGAAGGAATGCCCGCTATGCCTCCAACTTTGAGGTGGGGGAGCGCTGCCTGGTGTGGGGGCGGATCCAGTCGAGGGAGTACATGAAAAAGCTTTCCGAGGATGAGCTGGAAAAGAGGATCGCCTATGAGGTCTCCGTCAGCAAGCTTGAAATCCCGGAGGACGATGAGGAAGAGTAGTCGCGGAATTGACGTAAAAAAGTTGCAAAATCCTACACGATATGCTATCATGTTCGAAGTGATGATTGGTGACAGTGACAATATTTGGACTGTCATGATGATTGATCATAGCTGTGCGGAGACGGTGCAGTTATAGGAAAGGACATAAGGTATAAATCTATGGAAAAAGGATTGGTACAGGTATACGGTGGGGAAGGACATGGCAAATCCGCAGCGGCGCTTGGCAGAGCCATTCAGGTAGCGTGTATGGGCAGGGGGGTTGTGATCATCAATTTCCTGAAGGGATGTCAGAATGAGGAATTTCTCAAAAGACTGGAGCCGGAGATCAAGATTTTCCGGTTTGAGAAGAGCGAGGAGGAGTTTGCACTGCTCTCTGACGAGCACAAGCAGGAGGAGATCTACAATATCAAAAACGGTCTTAATTTCGCGAAGAAAGTGCTCACGACCGGGGAGTGCGGTCTGTTGATCCTAGATGAGGTACTTGGACTGATCGATAAAGGTATCATAACGATTGAAGATTTAAGTCATATCCTGGAGGCAAGGTCCGACGATGTGGACATTATCCTGACCGGGATACGGCTCAACGATGATGTGTGCCAGCTGGCTGATGAGATCTATAAGATCGAGGCAGTCAATTATAAGATATATTAACGGCAAAGGAGTCATGTAGTTATGGCTCCTTTATATGATTGGGTGTGTGATTTATTAGTTGACAGTGCGCATGTTAAGATATATAATAAAAAGGCATAAGAAGAGTGAAAGATTGGATAGAGGTTGCGTTTTTTATCAGTACTTTTCAGTTAGGGATTGTCAGGAATCATTTTGAACAGTTCCTCAGGTGTCAGGAACCGTATATGTGAGAAGGAAAGGAAAAGACGCCGAAAGCAGGGGCAGCCTGAGAGCCTTTGCTTGGGCATGCAGTTAAGAGCTGTATGACTGTCATCAACAGATGGAGAGCTATCTTTTTCAGCTGGAGCCGGAGATCCTGGGCGGACAGCATTTTTGAAGGTATGATTCCGACCATCTATTGTGTAGATGATCGGTTTTCTTTTATGTGCAGCCCTGTGCAGGGCGCACGCTGCGGGCAGGGAGAGTCTTCCCGGCACGATTTCCTAAAAATATATAAGGAGGAATATGTTATGTCTATATTCAAAGGAGCAGGTGTTGCGATCGTCACACCGATGAAACCGAACGGGGAAGTAAATTATGAGGCATTTGCAAAGCTGATCGAGTTTCAGATCGCAAACAATACAGATGCGATCATTGTGTGCGGAACGACAGGTGAGGCTTCCACGCTCACACATGATGAGCATTTGGAATGCATCCGTTTCTGTGTGAAGCAGGTCAACAGGAGAATCCCTGTGGTTGCCGGAACTGGTTCAAACTGCACCCAGACAGCGATCTATCTCTCGCAGGAGGCGGAGAAGGCAGGCGCTGACGGTCTGCTGGTAGTTACGCCTTACTACAACAAGGCTACCCAGAAGGGACTGAAAGAACATTTTAAGCTGATCGCGCAGGCGGTACATATCCCTGTCATACTGTACAATATTCCAGGGAGGACCGGCGGTGTGAATCTCCTTCCGGAGACGATCGTCTCATTGTGTGAGGAGGAACCGAACATTGTGGGCGTGAAGGATGCGACGGATAACTTTATCCAGTATGCAAAGCTGATGGCACTCGCAAAGGGGAAGGTGGATGTATATTCGGGAAATGACAATCAGATCGTTCCGTTTATGTCGCTGGGCGCAAAGGGTGTCATCTCTGTTCTCTCCAATATCGCACCGCAACAGACACATGATATCTGTGCAAAGTATTTTGCAGGGGAGATTGAGGAGAGCGCAAAACTGCAGCTTGAGGCGATCGATCTGATCACCGCACTGTTCAGCGAAGTCAATCCGATACCTGTCAAAAAGGCGATGAACCTGATGGGACTCGAGGCGGGACCATTGAGACGGCCCCTGACAGAGATGGAAGATGCAACAGCTGCAAAGCTTGAGGTAGCGATGAAGAATTACGGTCTTCTTTGATGACAGGATCGATCATATACGGGCGACAAGGTGAAAGGATAAGAAAATGACAAAGGTGATAATGCATGGTTGTAACGGCAAAATGGGTCAGATGATAACGGGGATCATTGCGTCAGATCCAGAGATCGAGATCGTGGCAGGCGTGGATACGTCTGATCATATCAAAAATGCGTACCCTGTGTTTCCGAGTATTGCAGAGTGTGATGTTGCGGCGGATGTCGTGATCGATTTCTGTGTGACGCAGACGGTTGACGGGCTTCTTGACTACTGCGTGGAGAAGCAGCTCCCGTGTGTGCTCTGTACCACAGGTCTCTCTGAGGCACAGCTTGCACATGTTGAGGAGGCTTCTAGAAAAGTGGCAGTACTCAGATCGGCGAACATGTCGCTCGGCATCAATATGCTGTTTAAGATATTGAAGGAGGCAGCGCAGATACTGCTTCCCTCTGGATTTGATGTTGAGATCGTGGAAAAGCATCACAATCTCAAAGTCGATGCGCCGAGCGGAACGGCGCTCGCGCTTGCCGACAGCATCAATGAAGCGTTTGGCAATGAGTATGAGTATGTCTATGACAGAAGCCAGGTGAGGGCAAAGAGGACAGACAAGGAGATCGGTATCAGTGCAGTGAGAGGTGGAACGATCGTAGGTGATCATGAGGTGATCTTTGCCGGTGAGGACGAAGTGATCACATTTTCTCATAGGGCATATTCCAAGGCTCTTTTTGGAAAGGGTGCGGTTCAGGCAGCAAAGTTCCTGAAAGGAAAACCTGCGGGCAGATATGATATGAAGGATGTTGTATAATAACGTATGTTATTGTGGAGGTTTCGATGGAATTTCGACCATGTATCGATATACATAACGGCCAGGTAAAGCAGATCATTGGAAGCTCACTTGAGGATCAAGACGACCTCGCCACAGAGAATTTTGTGGCGGCGAAGGGCGCTGAATACTACGCACAGCTATATCGGCAAAATGGGATAAGAGGAGGGCACATTATTCTCCTAAACCCCGCATCCAGCCCTTATTATGAGGCTGACAGAGCGCAGGCGTTCGCTGCGCTTGCTGCGTATCCCGGAGGTCTTCAGGTCGGCGGAGGGGTCAATGCTGACAATGCAGCGGCTTATCTTGAGGCAGGTGCATCCCATGTGATCGTGACTTCCTACGTGTTTCAGGATGGTCACATCAATAGGAAGCATCTGGACAAAATCTGTCAGACAGTGGGAAAAGAGCATCTGGTGCTGGATCTGAGCTGTCGGATGAGAAATGGGTGTTATTATATTGTGACGGACCGTTGGCAGAAGTTTACGGAGGAAAGGGTTGATGACAGTACGCTTGACATGCTGACGGACTACTGTGATGAGTTCCTGATCCATGCGGTAGATGTCGAGGGAAAGAGCCAGGGGATCGAACAGATGCTTGTCAGGCAGCTTGGAAAGTGGTGTGTCAGTCCTGACAGGAATGCGATCACATATGCAGGCGGCGTGCATAGCTATGAGGATATCGAACTGCTGAGAGTGCTTGGCGGAGGAAAGATCAACGTGACGATCGGGAGTGCGCTTGACCTTTTTGGCGGAGAGCTTGCCTTTGATGAGGTACTTCGGAGAGTCAGAAATTGAGATGATTTCGGTCATGTTCAAGAAAAGCTTCGTGATGTTTGTCACGAAGCTTTTATCAACAATGTTATAATCTGGTCACGTTCACAGCCTGTGGTCCCTTTTCACTGTTTATGATCTCAAACTCCACGTCAGCGCCTTCATCGAGGGATTTGAAGCCGTCCATCAAAAGCCCGGTGTAATGTACGAAGACATCATTGCCCGCCTCGTCAGAGATAAAGCCATAGCCCTTTTGGTTGTTAAACCATTTTACTGTACCTTTGTTCATAATAAAACCTCCATGAATAATTAGATAGCCTACCGGAACCTCAAAATGATATGTCCGATGCGGCATTAATATGATATCACAGCACAACGTAAAAGTAAAGAGATTATGAGATCTCTTTGGAAGATGGGGTGTCCCTACTCGCTGGGAGTTTGTTTGGCTGCAAGCCGCTCAAAAATCAGTTCGTAACCATCACTGCCGTAATTTAAGGAGCGGTTGACACGGCTGATGGTTGCTGTAGAAGCACCTGTTTTTTCTGCGATCTCGAGATATGTTTTGCGGTCGCGGAGCATAGTGGCGACTTCAAAACGCTGGGAGAGGGATAGCAGTTCGTTGACAGTACACAGATCCTCAAGAAAATTGTAGCTTTCCTCCTTGGTTTCAAGACAGAGCAATGCATCGACTAGATGGTCCACTGCATCCGTTTTTATTTTATTATTCATATTTTGGTCCTACCTCCCACTGAATGGATATTCTGATGAATTTAACTTTAACGCTGTAAAGTTTTACAGTTAAAAATATTTTAACACATTTGGGGGAAACTGTAAAGCGTTCATAAAATCAATCAATAGTCTTGATAAGTAGTTTTGAATACTATATAATGTAAGTGCTGATGTATACAGAAAACAATATGGCTGGTGTACAGACGAGATTAGATTATAAATGAAAGGCATGGTAATGCATATGCATATAAACACGAAAGATTTATTGAACAGCATCATGGAGAGCTTTGACAGGATCAGCTATGTGAAGTCTTCAGACATTCCCAATATAGACCTGTATATGGATCAGGTGACGACGTTTATGGATAAAAATTTTCGAAAGACTACCAGATATCCGGGAGATGATAAGATCATGACAAAAACCATGATCAACAATTACGCAAAGAATGATCTCCTGCCGCCCCCGGTCAGAAAAAAATATTCGAGAGAGCATATCCTGGTCCTGATCTTCATTTATTATTACAAGGGAATCCTGTCAATCAGCGATATTCAGACATTGCTAGGACCCATCACAGAAAAGTTTTTTCACAAGGACGGGGAGTTTGATATCCAGTCCGTCTACGAAGAGGTTTTTCAAGTGGGATATGATCAGATCGAGGCGCTCAAGCAGCATGTCATGGAGGAGTATGAGCGTGCGATGGGGACTTTTGAGGATGCCCCGGAGGATCAGAGGGAATTTTTAAAGCTGTTTTCGTTTATCTGCTTTCTGAGTTTTGACGTATATATGAAAAAGCAGCTGATCGAAAAATTGATTGACGAGATCAAGGAGGGCAGTTATCAAAAGGCTGATCGGAAGCCGGGCGATATGAAAAAAGAATAAATTGATCGAAAAATACCACAATATCTTGAAATTATCAGACAATAGATTTATAATAGTATGGTAGGTGGAAAGGAGGTATTCTATGGGGATATCAGCGATCGCAGGATTTTCGGGTTTTGGCGGTTATAGGATCTCTTCGATACATGGCAATCCTTACAGTATGAATGCCATACAGAAGACCGGACAGAATAACGGGCGTTCCGGAAAGCCGCTTGTGCTTGCTTCCGAGGAAAAAGAAGATCTGTACGTCAAAGATTATGGCGAACTGGATGCGCCAAAGAGCACGGCAAGCGGAGATTTTGCCGAGATGCTCAGCATACAGGAAAGTATGCTTTCACAGAAGCACGAGGGCAGACAGAACGATTATGCGTCTTATCTGAACGATACCATTGGAATGATGGGGCTGCAGAATCGGCTGAGAGATCAGCTTGGCGGAGCAGGATTTACGCCATTTTTATAAAAAAATCCTTAAAAAACACCCATTTAGGGTGTTTTTTGTTGCAAAATATGGAAAAATGTTGTATTATGTCTAAACTGAGTAAGTAGGTGTGTAATAAAATTTTAGGAGGATAATATTTGTGAGGGGAAATTCTGTATTTTATTATATTAGGAAAGCTGCTGTATTTTGCATTGCCGTGTGTATGTGTCTGGGCATGATGATGCATAGCTGCACATTGACAGCAAATGCAGAGGAGACAAAACCTGTTTATTCGATCAGGGTGAATCGTGCAGCGAATTGTGTGACTGTGTACGAAAAGGATGCGGACGGTGCGTTTACGGTGCCTGTCAAGGCATTTGTCTGCTCTTGCGGACGCGAAGGGCATGAGACGCCTCTGGGGACATTTAAGACAAGTAATTATTATCAATGGAGACTGATGGTGGATGGTTCCTACGGACAGTATGCGGTCCGGTTCAACAGGGGGATCATGTTCCACTCTGTACCCTACTATACCAAAAATGCCGGAAACATGGAGTGGGAGCAGTTCAATCTGTTGGGGGAAGCTGCATCGCTTGGCTGCGTAAGGCTTGCCTGTGCGGATGCGAAGTGGATTTACGAGAACTGTGCGGCAGGCACAGAGGTGATCGTGTATGACGATGCGGAGGATCCGGGTCCTTTGGGTAAACCGGAGGAAGTGAAGCTTGCAGCAGAGAATCCGATGAGAATGTGGGATCCTACAGACACAAACAGTATGAATCCATGGAATCAGGTAAGGCCGACACTGTATCTGACAGGTTCTGTCGAGGCAGATGGGGTGCTGATGCTGCCGGTCGGTGCTTCTCAGGGAGATATCTATAATGCGATCGGGTTGATCGACGCAGCAGGGGAAGCATATGATTTAGGGGAGTACGTCATCGATATCTCTGGAAAATATGATCTGAACCAGCAGGGAGTTTACAATATATCTGTGCGCGGCATCGGTGAGCTGGGAGTCAGGACAGAGAAGAACATGACGCTATATGTGATATAGGATAAAAGGACAGATCCATTCTGTCCTTTTATCATGCACACGAATCGTTATCTATTTTACCTGCTCGGCGAATGTATTATTTACCAGATCCTTGTATGGAACATACTCTTCAAGTTCACCCGCTTCCATGAGGATATTCTGCAGCAGCTGAAAGCTATCCTCCGTGTAGATCAGATCTTTTTTCCATGTGTCCTGTGTCTGATAGCGGGTTACGATCGTGGTGATGGTATCAAGCTCCGTCTCGGGAAATTGCGGTTTAATAACGGATGCTATTTCTTCTGCTGAGTGATCTGCCACATAGTCCATGCCTTTCTGGAGTGCTTTTGTGAAGGCGAGCAGCGTTTCGGGATTCTCCTCGATATAGCTCTTTCTGGCACTGAATGCAGTGTAGGGTACATACCCGGAATCCACGCCGAGTGAGGCGACGATGTAGCCTTTCTGCTGTGTTTCAAGGGATGTGGCATGGGGCTCAAACTCTACTGTAAAGTCCGCGTATCCGGCATCGCCTTCTTTGGCGCCGGCAAATGCGGCTGCGGTGGAACCAAAATCGATACTTGTGTCAATGGTGAGGTCTGTCTCGGGATCGATCTGGTTCATTTTGAGTATGTATTCAAAGACCATCTGCGGCATGCCGCCTTTACGTCCGCCAAGTACATAAGTTCCCTTTATCATATTCCAGTTAAAGTTGTCAATGGGAGTTCTGCTCACAAGGAAATTTCCGGCGCGCTGGGTAAGCTGTGCAAAGTTTACCGCATAGTCCTGGGCTCCCTGCAGATAGGTATACACGGATGCTTCGCTGCCCATAAAGCCGATATCTGCCTCGCCTGTGAGCAGTGCGGTCATGGTCTTGTCTGCGCCATATCCAGTCACCAGTTCGAGGTTGATCCCCTCGTCTGCAAAATATCCTTCCTCGATAGCAACATACATCGGTGCATAGAAGATAGAGTGTGCGACCTCGTTCAGGATCACTTTTTTTGCAGAGGCATCGGGAACAGATTTTCTGTCACAGCCAGTGGCAAGTGTAGAGATCGCCAGGACGGCTGCCAAAAGTATGGAAAGTGGTTTGATTTTTCTCATAATAATCCCTTTGATGCTGTTTTGATTATCATATGCATCGGGCGGGATAACGGTGCGTGTGGAATTGATAAAATAATTGAAACGATATGATTTCAATGGTATAATCTATAATATTAGACAATGAGAAAAGATAGAAGGGGATAAGAGAATGGGTCTTTATGATACTTTGAATGAACAGCAGAAGAAGGGAGTTTTTACCACGGAGGGCCCGGTGCTTATCCTTGCAGGGGCCGGCAGTGGAAAAACAAGTGTTCTAACACGGCGCATCGCATACCTGATCGAAAATGTGGGGGTGAATCCATGGAATATCCTGGCGATCACGTTCACCAATAAGGCTGCGGGCGAGATGCGTGACAGGGTCAATAGTATTGTGGGTTATGGCGCGGAGAGTATCTGGGTATCCACGTTTCACTCGACCTGTGTGCGGATCCTTAGGAGACATATTGACAGGCTGGGATATGACAACAGTTTTACCATCTACGATACTGACGATACCAAGAGCGTTATGAAGGATGTGTGCAAAAAGCTCGAGATCGACACGAAACAGCTCAAGGAAAAGACGATCCTGAATGCGATCTCTTCTGCGAAGGACAATCTGATGTCGACGACAGATTATGGATTGACTGCGGCAGGGGATTATCTCAAAAAGAAAATGGCGGCGGCGTACGCGGAATACCAGCTTGTCCTGAAAAAAAATAACGCGCTTGATTTTGATGATCTGATCGTGAAGACAGTGGAGCTTTTTAAGAGTTGTCCGGAGGTGCTGGAGAATTATCAGAACCGCTTTGAGTATATCATGGTTGATGAGTACCAGGATACCAATACAGCGCAGTTTGAACTGATACGGCTTCTGGCACAGCGCAACAAAAATCTCTGTGTCGTGGGTGATGACGACCAGTCCATATATAAGTTCCGCGGTGCCAATATCAGGAATATCCTCGATTTTGAACAGGTTTATCCCAATGCCACTGTGATCAAGCTGGAACAGAATTATCGTTCTACCCAGAACATTCTGGATTCCGCAAACGCGGTGATCGGAAATAACACACGGAGGAAGTCGAAAGCGCTCTGGACGGACAAGGGAGCCGGCAATCTGGTTCATTTCAGGGCTTTTGATACCGCATATGAAGAGGCAGAATACATAGCAGGTGATATCAAACGTAAAAAGCGTGAGATCATAAGTGATTACAGGGATTGCGCGGTACTGTACAGGACAAATGCGCAGTCACGTCTTCTCGAGGAGAGCTTTATCGCGCTGAACATTCCCTACAATGTGGTGGGCGGTGTCAACTTCTATGCGCGCAAGGAGATCAAGGATATCCTGGCATACTTAAAGACGATCGATAACGGCAAGGACGATCTGGCGGTAAAACGTATCATCAATGTGCCAAGGCGCGGAATCGGTGCGGCGAGTATCGTCAAAGTACAGGATTATGCAGACCATATGGGACTGAGTTTTTACGAGGCGCTGCAGCAGGTGGACCAGATCCCGGCGCTGGGGAAGAGCAAGTCCGCAGACAAACTAAGGGACTTCGCGACGATGATCAGGATGTTCCGGACGAAAATGCAAAGTGGCACTCTTGAAGATCTGATCACTGATATTATTGAAACAACAGGCTATGTGAAGGAACTCGAGGAATCTGACGATGAGGATGCGCAGGACAGGATTGAGAATATCGACGAACTGATCACGAAGATCGTAAGCTATGAGCTGGAGTGCGAGGAGCTTGGTGAGGAGGCAACGCTTTCAGGATTTCTGGAGGAAGTGGCTCTGGTGGCAGACATAGACAAGGTGGACAAGGATGACAACCGGGTGTTATTGATGACGCTGCACAGCGCAAAGGGGCTTGAGTTTTCGAGTGTGTATCTGTCGGGGCTTGAAGATGGGATCTTTCCAAGCTACATGACGATCACTTCGGATGATCCGGAAGATATTGAGGAGGAACGGCGTCTTGCCTATGTGGGGATCACCCGTGCGAAGGAAGACCTCACGATCACATATGCGAAAGCGCGCATGATCCGTGGTGAGACACAGTACAATCCGATCAGCCGCTTTGTCAAGGAGATTCCGGATAAGCTGCTCGACAGCAGGATTCCCGGCGTAAAGCGCTGGGATGCGGAGGCGTATGACGAAGATTCCTATGAGCGGAACATTTTCAAGGCGAAGCCATTTCAGGCAGGGACAAAGAGTGGCAGCGAACCGCTCAGTGATACAGTGTTTGACAAGCCGCGCAACAACTGGGAGGCAGCTGCGCAGCTGCTGACACCTCGCGCACAGCAGCCAAAGGTATCTGCCGAAAAGGCGGCAGTGCGGCAGGCACCAGGTGCCGCAACAGCGGCGAATGGAACAGCAACAAACAGAACAGCAAAAACAGCATCGACTGCAGCCAAACCTGCACCGCAGAAGGATTTGACCCAGATACTGGCATCCCGCCCCAAGGCGGTCGTCAAGAAGAAGGAAACGCCGGCGGCAAACAAGCCATATATTGCAAAATCCCTGGACGGTCTCACAAAGGGAGTGCCAGCGGTATCGGCGGACGGTCTGGGATACGCGGCGGGCGACAGGGTCCGGCATGTTAAGTACGGTGAGGGCGTTGTGGTGGACATCGTGCAGGATACGAGAGATTTCAAGGTGACGGTAGCATTTGATGGTTACGGCAACAAAATCATGTACGCAGCTTTTGCCAAACTGAAAAAAGTGTGATCCTATACATAAAAATCTTATAAAATGTGAGAAAATGGTAGTAAAATTTTTGAAAAGATGATATGATATATACAACAAAGCATTGCAGGGGACTGGACAGTTCCTGCGCATGAAATTAATACAGAAAGGGGCTTTTTTAAATGAAAAAGTGGGACGAATTAGTAGAATATCTGCAGGATAAGAATCTGGCAGGCAATGATATCCTAAGTAAATACTGTGCAAAGAATGAGCTTAAGGAAGACAATGAGAAGAAGGGCAACACAGTACTCTGGATTCTTGCCATTATCGGAGCTGTAGCTGCAGTGGCTGCTATCGCATATGCAGTATATCGTTATATGACGCCTGATTATCTTGACGATTTCGACGATGAGTTTGATGATGATTTCGAGGATGATTTCTTTGACGATGAAGAGGATGAGGAGCAGCAGGAAGCTGCAAAGGAAGATGAGTACACAACTGTAAAATAATGGTTGCGGCAAATGAAGAGGTTAGAGGGAGTGCTGGCAGATCGGCACTCCTTTGTTTATGCACAGGGGTGCGTAGGGAAATTAGCAGCGCTGCTGCACGCACCCCGCGCGCGAGCAGGGGAAGATGGCTCTTCCCTACTCGATTGCACACGGACTGTGCAAGTTTTTTTCTGCTCGATCTGCAAGGAGGCTATTTTGAAAAAGGGACAAGTTTATGAAGGATATGTGGATCGCATCGATTTTCCGAATAAGGGGATCGTGACGTGCGAGGGGGAGACAGTGATCGTCAAGAACGTCATACCTGGACAGAAGATATCATTTCTCGTGAATAAAAAGCGCAAGGGAAAGGCGGAGGGCAGGCTGATCGAGGTGTTGGAGAAGGCGCCGTATGAGGAGGCAGATGCATGTCCTCATTTTGGAGAGTGTGGAGGATGCAGTTATCAGAGCATTCCATATGAGAAGCAGCTAGAGATCAAGGAAGCGCAAGTGCGGAAACTGTTGCTGCCCGCTTTTGAGAAGCAGATGTTATTATACGAGGGCTGCGCGGATGTAGAGGAATATACAGATCGTATCTTCGAGGGGATCAAACCAAGTCCGGCACAGTATGATTACAGGAACAAGATGGAGTTTTCGTTCGGGGATGAATATAAGGACGGACCGCTTGCCCTGGGGATGCACAAGCGCGGAAGTTTTTATGATATCGTGTCCGTGCGGGATTGCCGTATCGTGGACGAGGACTACAGGATGGTGCTCGCATGTGTACTGGATTATTTTACATTAGAAAACAGCAGTTATTTTCATAAGATACGGCATGAGGGATATCTGCGGCACCTGCTGGTGAGAAAGGCACAGAAAACAGGTGAGATTTTAATCGCAGTAGTGACGACAACGCAGGAGACACATGATCTGCAGCCTTTGGTAAAAATGCTGCTTGCACTGCCGTTAAAAGGGAGAATAACAGGTGTTCTTCACACGAAAAACGATTCGCTTGCCGATATTGTCCAAAGCGATGAGACTGTTATTTTATACGGACAGGATTTCTTTTATGAGGAATTGCTGGGGCTCAGATTCAAGATCTCTCAGTTCTCCTTTTTTCAGACCAACACGCTGGGGGCGGAGGTGCTGTATGAGACAGCCAGGGAGTTTTTGGGTGACATTTCCGGCGCAGGAAAACACGACAAGACAGTGTTTGATTTGTACAGCGGTACAGGAACGATCGCCCAGCTCCTAGCGCCTGTGACAAAGAAAGTGATCGGCGTGGAGATCGTCGGGGAGGCAGTCGAGGCGGCGAGAAAAAATGCAAAGTTAAACGGACTTGACAATTGTGAGTTCATCGCGGGGGATGTGCTCAAGGTGCTCGATGAGATCAACGAGAAACCGGATTTTATCGTGCTTGATCCGCCGCGTGACGGGATCCATCCCAAGGCGCTCCCCAAGATCATTGACTACAATGTAGAGAGGATCGTATACATAAGCTGTAAGCCGACAAGCCTTGTAAGGGACCTGGAGGTATTGCTGGATCGCGGGTACAAGGTAGAGAGGGCAGTTGCGATCGACCAGTTTCCCTGGACGGGGAATGTCGAGGTGATCGTGAAGCTCTGCAGGGTGTGATGTGACGAAGGACATTCCGGACTGGTGCATTGCAGCAGGGAATCCGTGCAGAGTCATTCGCAAGATCACAGAAGAGGACAGGCGAAAACTGTAATTGGAGTTGTGAGCTGGAATGAACGAAAGGTTAGAAAATAAAAGGAGTGAAGAGTATGGAAAGAGGAAAAAGAACATCGAGACAGGCGCCGGATCCGATCACAGACAGAGCATATATGTTTCCAGCATTTGCAGACGGGAAAGCCCTGCCTGGAAAAAGGTGCGGGCGTCTGCCTGCCATGGGCTGGAATAGCTGGAATGCATTTGGAAGCGGCAACACACAGGCGCTCACAAAACAGATGGCGGACGCCATGGTGGAGCTGGAGCTGGATCAGGCGGGATACGAGTATCTCGTGCTGGATGATGGCTGCTACAGACCGGAGCGCGTGGCGGAACGGCTTTCCAATGAAGTGCAGAAATTTCCGGACGGATTCCGTGCGTTGGCTGAGTACATTCATGATAAGGGGCTTAAGTTTGGCATGTACAATGACATTGGCACGAATCTCTGCGCAGGCGCCGCGGTCGGCACCTGCGGATATGAAGATCTGGACGCGGAGAGCTATGTGGACTGGCAGATCGATTTTATCAAGGTGGACAACTGCTATTATCTGTGGGACAATGCTACTTTTTCTGATGCCGCCAATGCGCGTTATGTCTATGCGCCCAATATCAGGGGCATTCAGGTCAGCGGGAATTCTTTCAGTCGTACATATCAGGCGGAGAAGGACGGTTTTTTCACTGGGCAGGGAGCTTTTTTACATCGCAATGGCTATGGGACGAACATTGGCACGTTCGACGGGACAAACGTTGGGGTCACACCGGTGGGAGATCGCAGTGGGGAACTTATGTTCTGCATTGATGTGCCGGATGATGGCAGTTATGATATTTCGGTGGAGTATGCCACAGGGAAAGAGAGGGGTGTGGGCGAATGGCTGCAGCTGGCAGTGGGAGAGCCTGTATGCGAGGTGAGGTACTGTGACGATCTTCTGCCGGCGACAGCGGATCCGGAAGCCTTTTCGTGGTCACAGCCAATACCAGTATCCCTGAAAAAAGGAAAGAATGTGATACGCCTGATGAACCACAGGAGGCAGGAGAATGTGTTGAATTCATACGCTGCCTTGTTCGAGGGTCTGAACAGGGCAGACCCCGGCCGCGATATCTGCTTTTCCATCTGTGAGTGGGGAAAGACACAGCCGCAGAACTGGGGGTATAAAGTCGGTGATTCGTGGCGCATTTTGAATGATATAACGTTTCAGGTCGGATCGGATGGAAATCCGGGCAGGGCGTCATGGGAGTCCGGGGACACGGCGAGCATTACGTCTCAGTATAACAAAGCGGTGGTCATGGACGAGTTTGCAGGACTGGACAAGGGGTGGAATGATCCTGATATGCTGGTGATCGGCATGGACGGCATCACGCCTGTGATGTGCAGGACACATATGACGATGTGGTGCATGATGAACGCGCCCCTCATGCTGGGCTTGGATCTGCGGCGCCTCCAGAAGGGAGATGTGCTGTGGAAGATCATCGCAAACAGGGCGGTGATCGCGCTGAATCAGGACCGGCTGGGAATCCAGGCAAAGAGAATCTGGTGCTCTGCTGACAGAGAACACCCGGATACATCGTATGTCACAGACAATGACAGAGTAGATATCCTCGCAAAACCCCTGGCGGACGGAGCGGTCGCACTTTGTTTTATCAATCTGAGCGGCAGGCGCCGCGAGGAGGAGTTTGCAGTCTGTGCCGGGGACATTGTTCGATATATCGGACACAAAATGGTGGACAGGGAGCGCTTTTTAAAGGCGTCTGAATATCAGCTGACTGACCTGTGGGCGGACAGCCGATGCGAGAATACTACCGGAAGATTTTCGGTCAGCGGGCTGGATGCCTGCGACTGTGTCACATACCGCGTCACACCGGTATAGGAGTCTGAATGTGATGGGATCAGACAGATATCTTACAGTGGAGCAGTTTGCGGGACTGCTGGAAAGAATCGTCTGCGGAGCAAGAGATGGGACAGTGATTGCTGTCCGTGACGCTTCGCAGCAGCCGGAGGAGCTCATAAAACGCCGGACTGCCGCAGGGATCATTCATCAGGTGCTGCTCTGTGCAGGGGAAGCGGACGAGGAACAGATCGGAGCGGCGTTGCGGCTGAGAGATCTGTATGTCTGCCGAACCTGTGTCAACCATATCGCACAGGTTTATGCAAAGGGCATCATGGCGGAGTGGGGTGATGGTTTTTTTGGTGTGGATGAACTGATAACATATAAGGAAGCAGAGGAAATGCTGCACCGGATCATGGACAGACAGCTTCGGAGAAAACCGGAGCTGTCTGCGTCTGCCGGGTGGACCCCGATCATGTGGCAGGAAGCGGAGCTGATGCTGAAAGCGGACAGGCGGATTCTGCTGGTGGATGTCCGCAGCGAGGAGGAGTACAGTCAGGGACACCGCAAGGGAAGTATCAATGTACCGCTGCAGACGCTGTTCAGGAATCCTTACTGTGCTTGTGCCGACAGGGAGACAACCGTATTCTTGTATTGCCAGAGAGGATACAAGAGCCGGATCGCAGCGGGACTTCTCGCCGAGGCGGGATATCAGAATGTGTATGTGATCTTGTAGATAAGGACAGTTCCTATTGCACAGGCATATCGAAGATAGTAAAATAAGATGAACTTATATATGCGTGAGGTTTGTTATGCACATTTTACATTCAGACAAAAACAATATTACGGATAAACGAAAAAAGGCGCTCGAGATCATAGAAATGATCGTGGTAGTAGTCATATGTATGATCATGTATTTCCATGAAAAAGGGGTGTCGGCACAGAACAGTGTCGGGACAGTTCCCGCTCTGGGGGACAGCGTTGTGTTTGGAACTTATCTCGGGGAGCCGATCGAGTGGAGAGTTATCAGGGTTGAGAATGATGCAGAGGTAGTGCTGATCGCTGAGAAGATCCTGACGATGAAAGCATTCAATGCGGCAGAAAGCGGAAAGTTTAATTATGACGATAGCGGCAACTGCTACTGGAGTGTTGACGAGACAGAGGCGGACAGAGATCTAAATCTGCAGGTGTATGTGCGCGGAAGCAGCCGCTGGGCTGATTCAGATATCAGGGAATGGTTAAATTCAGACAAGGAGAATGTCATTTATGATGGGATCGGACCGGTTATGTCCGCGATGTCTGCACAAAAGAACGGGTATGTGAACGAGCCGGGCTTCCTCAATGGCTTTACAGAACAGGAGAAGAAGGCGATCGTGCCGACGGAGAATGTCACAAAAGGCAATGCGCTGGATGGAGGGGAGGTACACAGTACAGATCTGGTGTACCTGCTTTCTCAGGATGAATTGTCATGGCTTACCGAGGCGGATGTCAATATCCGCACAAAACCGACGGCGCAGGCTTTGGAGCAGGATCAGACTTCATGGTATAATTTGTTTTCACTGGAATTGGGCGTTGACGCTTATTACTGGTGGCTTCGTGAACCTGTGCCGGATATGGCAAGCAATTGTTATATTGTCGACAACGGTTATACATCGAACCTGCTGCGCGATGACAAGCCGGTGGGGCTCGAGGGAATCGGCGTGCGCCCGGCAGTGAAGGTTGATACGACAAAGATAACACTGTCATGCGGAAAGACGCAGGGGAACGATGCCATAGAACAGGAAGCGTCAGATGTGCAGTAAGGAACTGTTCGTAAATTACTCATGACAATGACTTGCCTAAATGCCCATCTGCGGCATCAGAAAATCTTGACATTAAGGCATTGCCCTTTATGCCTTTGCCTCCTATGCCTGCGATTTTCTTCTTTGCAGATGAACAGTTATGCGGCGTCCTTGTCACAAGTAATTTTTGAACAGTTCCTAAGTGAGAGTGAAAGGTATGGTCAGATGTACAGTATAGGTATTTGCGATGATGAGCGGGATACATGTGCCCGGATAGCTGATATGATACATGAATATGACAAAAGGAATAAGGTCGGGATAGAGGTTTTGGTATGGAATACGGGGGAGGAGCTGTACCAGGATATGATGAAAGGGAAAGCGGTCGATCTGCTCTTCCTGGATATCGAACTGGTGTCCACAGATGGCATACAAATCGGAAGGCTGATCCGGCATGAGCTGGAAAACTATGATATAGGCATTGTCTATATCTCTTCCAAGAGCAGTTATGCGCTGGAACTTTTCAAGATCCATCCGATTGATTTCCTCATAAAACCGATCGACGTGCAGGATCTCAATGAGGCGATCGATGAGGCGCTGCGCCTGTACGACCGGAACAATACTGTATTTGAGTACAAGGCAAACGGTTACAACTGCAGGATACCATACAGGGATATCATCTATTTTTACAGTGACAATAAAAAGATCAACATGGTTACGGCGGAGTCGACGATCCAGTTTACAGGAAAGATCAAGGATCTGGCGGGCATGATGCCGGAAAGTTTTATGCAGATACACCAGTCCTACATTATCAACATGAACCATATGAATGAGTGCAGCTACGAGCTCGTGAAAATGAGCGGAGGAGCGCAGCTGAATATCAGTCAGCCATACAGAAAGCAGGTACGAAAACAAATTATGGACTACGCATGGGGACAGGATGCTTGAGATGATAGTATTTCACACAGCAGTATTATACATTATTTTACGATATATGCAATGCTTTTTTGACACTGTCCGCGTGAAGAAGGGCAGGGACCTGGAGGCTTATGTGCTGTATCTGGCAGCAGTCTGTCTGGTTGACATGGTGCCCGCCGCGATGCCGCTCAAATATATCACAGATACTTTTTTTCTGTATCTGCTGGTGCAGATCTATCATGGAAAGCAGGGAAAAAAGCTGCTGGCAGCATCGCTGATCCAGGGGATGAACCTGTTCTGTGAGGTGTTGGCTGTGTACCTGCTGTACGACTGTAAGGTAGATGGTATATACGGAAGAGAGATGTACTATATCACATTTTTATTGATGTATGTGTGTCAGCGTGTGATGGAAAAGTTCTGTATCAGGAACATTAAGCAAGATGCGGCGCTGAAACATTGGGATCTTTTGATATTTTTGCCGATGATCAGCGTGATCGTCATATGTGTGCTCATCACATTTGACCTGGAAAACAAGTATATAGGCTCCGCAGTCAGCGCGGGTATGATCTGTCTGAATCTGATCGTGTTTTATATCTGTGATGAGCTGGTAGGTACATATATGCAGTTGAAGGAGAGCGCCGTCGTGGCGCGTCAGCTTGAGAGTTATTCCAATCAGCTCAATGTGGTCATGAAGTCGGAGGAAAAGGTGCGGGGACTCCGGCATGACTTAAAGCATCATCTAAGTCAGATCCTGATGCTGGCAGACAAGAACAAAACGAGTGAAATCGCAGAGTATGTACGCAGTATGCAGGAGGATCTGTTGAGTAGAGGAGAGCATATCAGCAGCGGAAATGCGGACATTGACAGCCTGGTCAACCTGATGCTCGAGCGGGCGAAGAAAGAACTCGGAAATGTCAGATGCCGCGTGTGTGTACCGCAGGAGCTGGATATATCCGGGTTTGACTGGAATATTATCCTTGGGAATCTGATGGACAATGCGATCGATGCTGCCAGACAGTCAGAGGACAAGCTTTTGCAGCTCAAGATCCACTATCGGCAGGGAATGCTTTTTATTGAGATCAGAAACAGTTTCAGCGGCGAATTGCTAAAGACGCAGGAGCAGTATCTGTCTACCAAGGATCACGACAGGACAGATGGATCGCAGGTTCATGGACTGGGGATCAGGAACGTGAGACGGATCGTGGAAAAGTACGATGGCAGCATGGAGATCAGTGACCGAGATCATATTTTTGAGGTCAGGATACTTCTGTATGTCTCCGTCAAAAAAGAGAAGTGAAACGACGGATTTCGCCGATTCGTATACGGATTTCGCTGTTTTCAACACAAATAGATCTGAGCGTGGTATATTTTACCTAGTATAACCCGCACTAAATAACCCTATGTTTTGCTTGCCTATTTTCCTGATAGCACTACTCCCCAAGCCTCGACGTAGCCACCGCTACGCCTGCGTTTGGGAAGCAGCACTCTCAGAAAAATATTCTGCGCCAAACATTAGGGTATTTAGTGTGGGTTATACTAGTAAAACGGTAGAGGTAAGATATATGATACGGACAGAGGAGAAAATTGTAAAGGATGCATTTAGGACATTGGTCAGGAGGGGAGCTGCAACTGAATCCATGTTTGTACCTAGTACAGTGACAGATGAGGAGCTTGATGCGTTTGAAAATAGCTTTGATATCAGGCTTCCTGCCCTTTACAGGGCATATCTAAAGGCATACTGTTATGATTTTACGGTGATGTGCGCACCGGTTCCGCTGGATGGCATAGCGCACAGCGGACCGGAAAGTGAGAAAGGGCTATGCTGGATAGAGCTGTTTGCACTGCCTCAAAAGGAGCCTCTCAAAAACTTGTATGCCGGCATGGAAAGCTTTCGAAAGATCTGTACAAACAGGAATCTCGTGAATATAAAGCTCGATCGGGTGAAGCATTTTCTGCCGATCGGAGATTGGGACGGTCCCCTGTGCATTGACTTGGATCAGACGGATATCCAGGAGGATGACCCGGCAACATGGCAGATCTGTCGTTTTGACGAGACGGTATTTGACTGGAAGGATGCAGGGTATATTGACGAGCGGGGAAGGGTGACTGGGGAGCGGAAGTTTCCGGACTTTAAGACATTGCTGGAGATCTATTTTGGCGGAAAGTATGATAAGGCGTATGAGCGGCAGCTGAAAGCATGCGGCGAGGAGATGCCGGATTACAGCTTTTATATTCACACGAGATAAAGATGCAGAGTGAGACAAATGGAACTGACGGGTAGGGAATGTGCTTCCCTGCCCGATTTTATTTGTGGCGGCGGAAATTTTTACTTGTGGTATTGGGCATTAGGAAATATAATGTACTTAGAGGAAAGGAACTGTTGACAAGCAAAGTGGTCTAAAATATATTGTTGACATCGGAGAGGTATTTTGGCTTAATAGTAGCATAGGGCTATGTTTAAGTCTTACAAACTATTATTAACTATCACGTAAAGGAAGGGAAACTGAAATGGGCGGCTTTTTTGGAGTAACATCACAGCAGGATTGTGTATTTGATTTGTTTTTTGGGATTGATTACCACTCCCATCTGGGAACCCGGCGCGGAGGTATGGCAGTTTACGGGGCAGATGGGTTTAACAGGGCGATCCACAACATTGAGAATGCGCCGTTTCGAACCAAATTTGACAAAGATGTGACAGGGATGCACGGGAATTACGGCATTGGCTGTATATCGGACTACGAACCGCAGCCGCTGATCATACGCTCACATCACGGCACATATGCGCTGACGACCGTGGGAAAGATCAACAACACGGATGAGCTGATACAGCGTCTCTTTGATGTGGGGCATGCGCATTTCCAGGAGATGAGCGGCGGGGAAGTCAACGCCACGGAACTTGTCGCGGCACTCATCAACCGCAGGGAAAACCTGATAGAAGGGATCAACTTTGCGCTGGAATCGATCGACGGTTCACTGTCGATCCTGCTGATGAACAAGGCGGGGATCTACGCTGCGAGGGACAAGCACGGCAGGACGCCGATCGTGATCGGGAAGAAGGACGACGGGTTCTGTGCATCATTTGAGAATTTTGCCTACAAGAATCTGGGATACACAGATTACAAGGAACTGGGACCGGGCGAGGTTGTGGTGATGACGGAGAAGAACTGTGTGACGCTTGTCAATCCGCAGAAGGAGATGAAGATCTGCACATTTTTGTGGGTTTATTACGGGTACCCGGCGAGCTCCTATGAGGGTGTCAACGTGGAGCAGATGCGCTATCACTGCGGGGAAAAGATGGCACAGCGCGACAATGTGAAACCTGATATCGTTGCTGGTGTGCCGGATTCCGGCATTGCACATGCGGTTGGATATGCCAATGAATCGGGGATCCCGTTTTCCAGGCCGTTCATCAAGTACACGCCGACGTGGCCGCGCTCCTTTATGCCGACCATACAGAGCAAGCGCAATCTGATCGCCAAGATGAAGCTCTTGGCAGTGGACGAGCTGATCAAGGACAAGAGCCTGCTGCTGATCGACGATTCGATCGTGAGGGGCACACAGCTTCGGGAGACGACAGAATTCCTTTACCAGAGCGGTGCGAAGGAGGTCCATATCCGCCCGGCATGTCCGCCGTTGCTGTACGGCTGCAGATATCTGAATTTCTCACGCTCATCATCGGAGATGGATCTCATCACCAGGCGCGTTATCGAGCGGCTTGAAAACGGCAATGTGACCAGGGAGATCCTGGAGGAGTACGCGGATCCTGAGTCCGAAAAATACGGGCAGATGGTTGAGGAGATCAGAAAGGAGTTGAATTTCACTTCGCTCCGATTTAACAGACTGGACGATATGCTCGATTCTACAGGGCTTGATCACTGTAAGCTCTGCACATACTGTTGGAATGGGAAGGAATAAATAACAGCTGTTTCATGGAAAGGCGGCAGAAGATGGCAGGAGAAAATAGAGGAAATCAAAAAAAGATCGTATCGATAAAGGTGAAACTGCTCGGCATCATACTGCCGGTGGTTATTGTCATTATGATACTGCTGGTAGGAATATTGTATTTTATTTCAAAGAATATTATTAAAGAGTACTCGGAAAATCTGTTGAGCTCGTCGATCGAGAATCAGACCAATCAGATCGAAGCGTGGCTTGACGAGAACCTGTCAGCATTTCGTGCAGTGAAACAGTCGATCGAGCAGACTGCCGTCAGTGGAAAGCAGCTGCAGGCGGTCCTGGACAGCTATTACGGTTTTGATGACAATTATCCGGATGGTCTGTATATCGCAGACGAAAACGGCAGTCTGATGAAGGCGTCTGCGTCGGAGAAGACAGAGGCGGATCCGACGCAGGCTGTGTGGTACAAGGAAGGGCTGACCAGATGGAATATGGGGTTGACCAACGCGTACACCAACGCCAAAGGGGAGAATGTCATCAGTGCCTCGGGGATATTGGATGATCAGTCCGGAATGATCAAGGTGATCTCGGCAGATCTCACGCTTGAACGGATCAGCATCATCGTAAATAGTTACATAGAGATGGATCAGGCAAGGGCGTTTCTCGTGAACAGTTCCGACGGAACGATCCTTGCGCACCAGGAGAGTGATCTGATCTCGACAAAGCTCGGCGAGTCGAAAGATGTCTTTATGCGGGATATCTGGCAGAGGGTATCGCAGTACGATCTTGATATGATCGAGATCGACAACAATATGACGGCATTTTCACAGATACAGGGCACGGACTGGGTGCTGGTATCGTACATCCCTACCAGGGTCATCTATGCGGATATTGACAGTGTCCGGATTATGATGCTTGGGATCGGTCTGCTGTCCGTCATACTGCTGGCTGTCCTGGTGGAGCGAGTGGTCCAGATGGTGATCCGTCCTGTCAAGGAGCTGATCAAGGTGATCACAGCGATGACAAACGGAGATTTCACAGTGGAGATCAAGGCTGGGAGCAATGATGAGATCGGTGTCATGGGCGGACACGTACAGCAGTTTATCCTGACCATGCGGCAGATGATCGCCTCCATACATACCGTGTCCGACAAGCTGGGCACACAGGCAGGCGAGAGCGACACGATCTCCAGAGAGATGTATGATGCATCCAGATTACAAGGACAGTCCATGAGGGAATTGAACACAACTGTAGAGCAGCTGTCCATGTCGGTCGGAGAGATCGCAGATCATGCGACAACGCTTGCCATGGTAGTGTCGGATACAAAGGATGACGGGGAGCAGGTTGACGGTAAGATGCGGGAGACTGTCGAGGTGTCACGGAGCGGGCAGCAGGATCTGCAACGCGTCAACAGTGCGATGGAAATGATCAATGTGTCCGTACGGAAGCTCCAGCAGTCGATCGATGAAGTCGGGAAGGCGTCCAAGGAGATCACGAACATCACGGAGATCATAGGGAATATTGCGGATCAGACGTCGCTTCTCTCCCTCAACGCATCGATCGAGGCGGCGCGTGCCGGGGATGCGGGCAGAGGCTTTGCTGTGGTTGCGACGGAGATCGGACAGCTCGCGAACACCAGTGCTGATGCCGTGCACAATATCGAAGGCTTGATCAGCCAGATCAACAGTTTGGTGAGCGATACGGTAAGACAGACCAGGGAGAGCGTGGAAAATATCAATCACAGCAACAGTCTGGTGGGGGATACCCTGCGGACATTTGATTCGATTTTTGGCAATATTGACCAGGTGGAAACACTGGTGCGCGAGATGATCAGAAAAGTGGAAAAGGTGGATGAGGTGGCGACGAATGTGGCTGCGATCTCGGAGGAGCAGGCGGCAAGTTCGGAGGAGATCCTGGCAACATCGGAGGCGATGGTGCGGCAGGTGGACAACATCACAAACAGCAGCGAGCGCGTATCCGAAGGGGCAAAGGAGCTGACGGCGTCGGCGGAAGAACTGTATGAACAGGTTGCCAGATTTAAGATAGGAGAGGAGGCAGGACTGCGATGAGGAGAAAAAGTTGTCTGATCAAATATATACCTGTGCTTCTGACAGTCATAATGATAGCAGTCTCAGTGTCGGGATGTGGACAGAGGGCAGCCGGAGGAAAGAGCGGGATAAAGATATTCTTTTCACTAAATGAGATAGATACTTTCCGCCAGACCCTTGTAGACAGTGCCGCAGAGCAGGCGGCACAGGCGGGAGCGCAGTTTACCATGGAGGATGCCCAGGGCTCTATAGAGAAGCAGGTAGAACAGCTCAAGACTGCGGCGGCAGGAGACTATGATGTGATCATCTGCAGTCCGGTCTCGGTAGATACAGCAGTTCAGTTGAAGATGAGCGCTGGGGATATTCCGATCGTGTTTGTCAACAGCTGCCCGGATGAAAAATACCTGCAGGCGGGAAAGTATATCTATGTCGGTTCCAGTGAGCAGGTTGCGGGACAGTTTCAGGCGGAGTATGTGCTGGCAAAGATGTCTGGCAAGCAGGAGATCAATGTGGCGCTGATCAAGGGGCCAGCGAGCCATTCCGCCACGGAAGGAAGGTCGACAGGGGTAAAGAGGACGCTGGAGGCGAGCGGCAAGCAGATCCATTATGTGTTTGAGGACAGCGCCAACTGGGACACAGGGCAGGCGCAGAAATTGTTTGAGCTGTTCTTAAGGACAGGAGTCCCGGTGGATTGTGTGATCTGCAACAATGATTCCATGGCGCTTGGCGTCATGGAGGCGTGCAAAAACAGCGGTATCGACTGCAGCACGCTTCCGATCCTGGGGGTGGACGCCACGGCTGACGGCTGTGAGGCGATCCGCAGTGGTGACATGGCATTTACAGTATACCAGTCCGGAAGCGGACAGGGGCACGCGGCGGTCGACGCGGCGATACATCTTGTCGAGAGCGGCAGCGTGAAAGACATCGATGGCAGTACGGAGGACGGTAAGTTTGTCTGGGTAGACTTTGAGCGTGTGGACAGCAGCAATGTATCCCAATACAATTAGGATCGCTTTTCTGTCAGACAGGCTGTGGAAATAAAATGGAGGATAAATAAATGGAGAATGTAAAACGGATCTATGTGGAGAAGAAGGAAGCTTTTGCGGTGAAGGCAAGGGAGCTTGAGGACGAGCTGAAAGGATATCTGGGCATTGCCGGTTTAAAGAAAGTCAGGATCTTTATCCGTTACGATGTGGAGAATCTCTCGGAGGCGGTTTTTGAGAAAGCGTGCAGGAGTGTATTTTCGGAGCCTCCTGTCGATGACTTATACAGGGAGCGCATCGAGATGCCGGCGGATTCACGCTGCTTTTCGGTGGAATTTCTGCCAGGGCAGTTTGACCAGAGGGCGGATTCCGCAGTGCAGTGCGTGCAGTTTCTGAAGGAGGACGAGCAGCCGATCATCAAGACTGCGGTCACATACCTGCTGATCGGAAACATTTCTGACAGTGAGTTTGATAAGATCAAGCGTTATTGTATCAATCCTGTGGATTCGAGGGAGACAGGATCAGAGAAACCTGATACGCTGGTGCTGACTTTTGAGGATCCGGCAGATGTGGGAAGTTTTGACGGGTTCGCCGACATGGCAGAGGACGATCTAAAAGAGCTCTATGACTCGCTCAGGCTTGCCATGACGTTTAAGGATTTCCTGCACATTCAGAACTATTTCCGGGATCAGGAGCACAGGGATCCGACTGTGACGGAGATCAGGGTGCTAGACACATACTGGTCCGACCACTGCCGCCACACGACATTCTCCACGGAGTTAAAGGACATCGCATTTGAGGATGGCTATTATTCGGAGCCGATCAAGACGACGTACAGACAGTACGTTGCCGCGCGTGAGGAGATCTTTGCCGGGAGGAAGGACAAGTATGTCTGCCTGATGGATCTGGCGCTCATGGCGATGCGGAAGCTGAAAAAGGACGGCAAACTGGAGGATATGGAGAAATCCAACGAGATCAATGCCTGCTCGATCGTCGTTCCGGTGGAGATCGACAAGGAGGACGGAAAGGGCGTAGTCACCGAGGAGTGGCTCGTGAACTTCAAGAACGAGACACACAACCACCCGACTGAGATCGAGCCGTTTGGCGGCGCAGCGACCTGCCTTGGCGGAGCGATCCGCGACCCGCTGTCTGGGCGTACATATGTTTATCAGGCGATGCGCGTCACAGGTGCAGCAGACCCGACTGTGCCGGTGGAGAACACGATGCGGGGGAAGCTTTCCCAGAAGAAGCTGGTCCGCGGCGCGGCGAGCGGGTATTCTTCTTATGGAAATCAGATCGGGCTTGCGACCGGGTTTGTAAAAGAGGTGTATCATCCGAACTATGTGGCAAAGAGAATGGAGATCGGTGCGGTCATGGCTGCTGCGCCCAGGGCGAGCGTGATCCGTGAAAATTCCGATCCCGGCGATATCATTATCCTGCTCGGCGGACGGACAGGACGCGATGGCTGCGGCGGGGCGACGGGTTCCTCCAAGGTGCACACGACAGCGTCACTTTCCACGTGCGGCGCGGAGGTCCAGAAGGGCAATGCGCCGACAGAGCGCAAGCTTCAGAGGCTGTTCCGCAGGGCAGAGGTCAGCAGACTCATCAAAAAGTGCAATGACTTTGGTGCGGGTGGTGTGTCTGTTGCGATCGGCGAGCTTGCGGACGGACTTGTAGTGGATATGGATATGGTGCCGAAGAAATATGCAGGTCTTGACGGGACAGAACTTGCGATCTCAGAGTCGCAGGAGAGAATGGCGGTAGTGGTGGATCCGAAGGACGCCGACCAGTTCCTCGCCTATGCCGCGGAGGAGAATCTCGAGGCAGTGAAGGTTGCGACAGTGACAGAGGAGCCGCGATTGGTGCTGATGTGGAGGGGCAGGAAGGTCGTGGATATCGCGAGGGCTTTTCTGGACACAAACGGGGCGCATCAGGAGACGGCAGTGTTTGTGGATGCGCCGGTGAAGGAAGACAACTATTTTGACAGGATAGCAATACAGAAGGCCGAGGATGCGCTGAAAGCCGGCGAAGTGAAGGAGGCAGTCCTCGCTGTGCTCAATGATCTCAATGTGTGTTCGCAGAAGGGGCTTGTGGAGATGTTCGATGCGTCGATCGGTGCGGGCAGTGTGTTCATGCCTTACGGCGGGAAGTATCAGCTTACAGAGACACAGGCGATGGTCGCAAAGCTTCCTGTTCTGAAGGGAAAAACGGATGTCGTGACGATGATGGCATATGGCTTCGACCCATATCTGTCAAGCTGGAGCCCTTATCACGGTGCGGTGTATGCAGTGACAGAGTCCATGGCGAAGATTGTTGCGGCAGGTGGCGACTATAAAAAGATACGCTTTACATTTCAGGAGTATTTCAGGCGCATGACGGAGGAACCTTCCCGCTGGAGCCAGCCGTTTGCGGCGCTGCTCGGCGCATATGATGCACAGATCGGGTACGGACTGCCGTCGATTGGCGGCAAGGACTCTATGTCGGGCACATTCAATGAGATCGACGTGCCGCCCACACTGGTCTCCTTTGCAGTCGATGTCGCGAAGAAGCAGGATATCATCACTCCGGAGCTGAAGAGTGCAGGCGACAGGCTTGTCGTGTTTGAACTGCCTAAGAATGAGTACGACCTTCCGGATTACAGTAAAGTCATGGAGTTGTACAGTGGTGTTGCGGATTTGATCGCAGACAAGGTGATCGTGGCTGCGTATGCGCTTGACTCGAAGGGGATTGTGGCGTCAGTGGCGAAGATGGCATTTGGAAACAGGATGGGTGTAGCGTTCGGGAGTACACTCGCGGCGGATGAACTCTTTGCAAACAAGATGGGCTGCATTATCGCTGAGATTCCTGCTGACAGGATGGATGCGCTTGCGGCGGGCGGCATGGCATACAAAACAGTTGCTACAGTGCTTGCCGAGAACGAAGGATTTGTGTACGGGGATGTCACAGTGACCATGGATGAGGCTTTGAAAGCGTGGACATCAAAGCTTGAAAAAGTATTTCCGACAAAAGCGGTGAAGGGAACGGACGCGATCGAGACAAAGCTGTACGACGCGAAGGAAATCTATGTATGTAAGAATAAAGTTGCCAGACCAACTGTCTTTATACCGGTATTTCCAGGTACGAACTGCGAGTATGACTCCACGATCGCATTTGAGCGTGCGGGTGCCGATGTGGTGACGAGAGTATTCCGCAATCTGTCAGCGGAGGATATCAGGGATTCCGTCGATGAGTTTGAGAAGGCGATCGCACAGGCGCAGATCATTATGTTCCCAGGTGGATTCTCAGCCGGTGACGAGCCTGATGGTAGTGCAAAGTTCTTCGCGACAGCGTTTCAGAACGAGAAGATCAGGGAAGCAGTGAACAGGCTCCTGAATGAGAGGGACGGTCTGGCACTTGGCATCTGCAACGGATTCCAGGCGATGATCAAGCTTGGACTGGTGCCCTATGGCGAGATCGCGGGACAGAAGGAGGATTCACCGACGCTCACCTACAACACGATCAACCGTCACATTTCTAAGATGGTGTACACGAAGGTGGTCACAAATAAGTCGCCCTGGCTGCAGCTTGCAGAGCTTGGACAGACATATGTGACGCCTGCCTCCCACGGTGAGGGGCGTTTTGTGGCACCGCAGGAGTGGATCGACAAACTCTTTGCCAACGGGCAGGTGGCGACGCAGTATGCGGATTTCAACGGAAATATCTCGATGGATGAGGAGTGGAATGTCAACGGCTCCTACATGGCGATCGAGGGTATCACATCTCCCGACGGAAGATGTCTCGGCAAGATGGCGCATGTGGAGAGGCGCGGCGATGCTGTGGCAATGAATATCTACGGGGAACAGGATATGAAGATCTTTGAGGCCGGCGTACAGTACTTTAAATAACATAAATGCCCCGCTCTTCGATTTCGGAGAGCGGGGCATTTATGTTATGAGATCCCGTACGGGATTTATTCTTTGAGGGAGAACTGACCGATCAAGCCGTTTAGGATCGTTGCCTGTGCAGACAATTCCTGGCTGGTTGCGGATGCCTCCTGGGCAGTTGCGGCATTGCTCTGCACAACTTCCGAGATCTGGTTGATGCCTTTCTCAGCCTGGCGCATCGCCTCGGTCTGATCCTGTACCATAGTCTTGAGGTTCCTGGAGAAATCGGCGATCTCCTTGATCCCGTCCACGACTGAGCCGATGGCATTTGCTGCGTTTTCTGCGGCACGGTTTCCGTCAGCGACCTCGCGGATAGATCCCTCGATCAGTTCTCTGGTATCGACGGCAGCCTTGGCGCTCTGGTTTGCCAGCACCCGGATCTGGTCAGCCACGACTGCGAAGCCGCGTCCTGATTCGCCGGCACGCGCTGCCTCGATCGATGCATTCAGTGACAGCAGATTGGTCTGGGAAGCGATGGATTCGATCTCGGAGATAATGTCCCCGATCCTGTTGGAAGCCGCGTTGATGCGCTCCATAGCTGCCATCATCGAATTCATATCCTCGCGGCTGTTATCCGCCTTGTCCGCATAGAGCTGTGCTTTCACATAGGATTCATCTGCGCTCTGAGCGCTCTTTTCCATCGTGTTCGTGATCTCGGAGATGGTAGCATGCAGTTCCATCACGGCATTGGTCTGTTCTGTAGCACCTTCTGCGAGCACCTGCGACGCATCGGCAAGATCGCCGGAACCGGAGGAGACCTGACTGGAGACTTCACCGATGGAGGTGAGTGTCTCTGCCATCTGGTCGCGCAGACCGTGCATCGATTCAAATAATTTCTGGAAATCGCCGGTATACTTTTCTGAATATTTTGATCTCACCGCGTAGTTTCCGCCAGCCATCTCGCCCAGCACTACACTGATATCGTGAATGATGATGTTCAGGTTGTTTGCCATCTCGGAGGCATCTTTCTCCATGTGCTCTACTTCATCGCCGGTCTCGACCATCGGGAATGGGGAAGTGAGATCTCCTGCGGAAAAGGTCTTGAGACGTTTGCCAAGCTTTCCAAGAGGAGATGCGATTCCTTTGGCGATGCTTTTGCCAATCTTGGTCGACAGTGTCAGTGAGATCGCGATGACAACCACAATGGCGATCGTCAGGATCAATTCTGCCATGGTGAGTGCGGCGGACAGGCGCTGTCCTTCGGATACCTTTACATTTAGGAGAGATTCCAGTTTGCTGTATATACTGTTATAGGCAGGAGCAAGATCACGGAGTGCGATGTCCTGTGCCTGCGTGCAGAGTTCCCGGTCTGTCGTCGCGCCGAGATCCATGATCTCCTGGTCCAATGCCCAGTATGCATCCAGCTCGGAGCTGATCTCATCGTAAGTCCTTCTGCCGTCCTCCGATACGATCGTGTTCTCAACGATGGCAAAATACTCTTCAAAGAGAATTTTATTTTCGTTGTGCTGCTGTACGACAGTGGCGATTGCATCGACATTGTCGTAGCCGATGGCTGCACGGAGCGATGATCTGCTGTCAGCAAACTCAAACATCGCTTTTCCGATATCACCCTGTGCAAAGCCATAATTCTTCAGAGCATAGGAGTATCTGTTCGATACAATGATGAGAGCGACAAGGCTCAATATTGCGACTGCCGCTGTGATGGAAGCTACCTTAAAAAAGGATTTGGTCAGCTTTTTTTCGATGCTGTCTCGTTCGTTCATTGTTAGTGTTCCCCTTTCTTTGGTCAGTACATTGCTAATCCTATGCACACTCCCCTAATGATAACAGAATGCATAGGGTGTCAAAATCCATTATATCCCTTTTAGCAAAATATGCAAGATAGAAACTACATGCTTTTTACTGCCTTTGCAGGAGGACGAACAGTAGATTTTCAGTTTGGGTACACAAGTCAGTGCGACAAAATAAAATCTTACTACACTTTTTCTGTAGATGTGTTATACTGTATAGAGGACTTTCGTATGACAGAGAGATCATGACGGAAAGAGAAGTGGAGAAAAGGAAATGGACATCAGAGAGAGACAAAGCAAGGGAAAACAAAACTGCGCCGTACTTTGGTATGACCGTCCCGCATCGGACTGGAATGAGGCGCTTCCGGTCGGAAATGGCAGGATCGGCGGCATGGTGTTTGGAGACATTGGCAGAGAGCAGATACAGGTCAATGAAGATACCGTATGGTACGGTGGTCCCATGGACAGAAACAATCCCAGCGCAAAAGAGAAGCTGCCAAAGATACGGGAACTGATCATGGCGGGAAAGATCCATGAGGCAGAACGGCTCTGCAAACAGGCGCTTAGCGGTACGCCGTTTGGTATGCGCATTTACCAGACACTTGGAGACATTTCGATCGGATATGAGTTTGACAGGAATGTCTCCATGGAGGAAGTCCGTGAGTATGAGAGGGGGCTGAACGTGGAGGAAGCCCTGTGCTATACACATTTCAAACTCGATGAGACGGTGTATGACAGGGAGATCTTCATGTCGGCGCCCGATGATGTGTGTGTGATGCATCTGACTGCTGTGGGGAAAGAGAAGATGCGTCTGGAAGTCATGCAGTCAAGGCATCACATATATGAGTATTCTGAAAAGGCATCGCAGGACAGCATCGTGCTCGGCGGAAATCTGGGGCGTGATGGCTTGGATTATGCCATGATGTGTAAGGTGTCAACTCCTGACGGAAAGGTCGAGGTGATCGGGGAGAGCATCATCGTCAGCGACGCCGCGGAGGTCTGCCTGTACTGGAGTGCGCTGACTACATACCGTCTGCAAGTCAGCTCCAATGATGTGCTGTGCGGCGGTTTAGATGAGAGTACCGCGAAGAAGAAAGCGCTGAGGGAAGCGCTTGCAGAAAAGCTTGAGAAGGCGGCTTCAAAAGGTTATGACGACCTCAGGAGAAGCCATGCGGACGACTACAAGTCATATTTTGACAGGATGTCGCTGACATTTGACATGGACACTGTCAACACTGCTCGGAGAACGACAGACCGATGCCTGGCAGAGATCGCGGGTGGCGGTACAGATCTGAGTCTGGAACAGCTGTATTTTAATTTTGGCAGGTATCTGCTCATCAGCTGCAGCCGCCCCGGAACGCTTCCGGCAACCTTGCAGGGGCTGTGGAACAAGGATATGGAAGCGCCGTGGGATGCAAAGTTTACGATCAACATCAACACGGAGATGAACTACTGGCCGGCGGAATCGTGTGATCTGGGGGACTGCCATCTGCCGTTGTTTGACTTACTCAAAAAGATGCTGCCAAACGGCAGGAAGACGGCTGAGATCATGTATGGGTGCCGCGGGTTTGTGGCGCATCACAATACAGATATCTGGGGGGACACTGCGCCGCAGGATCTGTGGATACCGGGCAGTTTCTGGGTGATGGGCGCCGCGTGGCTGTGCACGCATATATGGACGCATTATGATCACACAGGTGATGAGGCATTCCTGCGCGAAATGTTTCCGGTCATGCGGGAGGCGGCACAGTTTTTCCTTGATTTCTGTATAGAGCATGAGATCGATGGCAGGACTTATCTGTGTACATGCCCGAGTGTATCGCCGGAGAATACATTTATCCTGCCAGACGGAGAACAGGGGGCAAATTCGATCGGGGTGACGATGGACAATCAGATTCTGCGTGACCTGTTTAGTCAATGCAACATGGCAGCAAAGGTTCTCGGGGTGGCGGATGAGCTCGACAGACAGATCGCCGAAGCCTGCGGGCGGCTGATCCCCACGCGCACAGGAAGCGACGGCAGGATTCTTGAGTGGTGTGAGGAGTACGAGGAGAAGGAGCCAGGTCACAGACATATCTCGCACCTGTACGGACTGCACCCTTCGGATCAGATTACGAAAGACGGCACGCCGGAGCTTGCAAAGGCGGCAGAACTGACGCTGCAGAAGCGCTTGGAGGGCGGCGGCGGACATACAGGCTGGAGCCGCGCGTGGATCATGAATCATTATGCAAAGCTCTGGGACGGGGAAAAGGCTCATGAGAATCTGCGGCAGCTTTTCATAAAGTCGACGCTGCCAAACCTTTTTGACAATCATCCGCCATTTCAGATCGACGGAAATTTCGGATCGATCGCAGCGATGGTGGAGATGCTGGTACAGAGCAATGCAGAGCGGATCGTCCTGCTGCCGGCACTGCCCGAAGTATGGCAGAATGGTAAGATAACAGGTGTTAGGGTTTCCGGAAATGCGCGGATGGACATCACATGGAGGCACGCAGCTCTCACAGAAGCGAGGGTCTGCAGCGGGTGTGATATAGTCAGAAGGTTTGTCTACGGTGATAAACGCGTTGAACTGAATCTGCAGAAGGACATCTGGACGGAAATAATTTTTTAGCATCAGAGCGTGTTTGGAGGAGAATACGTATGAAATTCAATCTCAGGGAAGATGCGAAGCGGATCGTTGTCATCTGCCTGGCATCGGTGATCATGGCGTTGAACATCAAGACTTTTGTGCGGACAGGCGGTCTGTATCCAGGCGGGGCGACTGGACTTACGCTGCTGATCCAGCGGATCGTCGAACTGTTTTTCGGTTTTGAGCTTCCGTATACATTGATCAATATTTTGCTGAATCTGATACCGATCTATATTGGGTTCCGCTTTATTGGCAAGAAGTTTACACTTTATTCCTGCCTGTGCATCATGCTGACAAATATATTGACGGACGTTCTGCCGTCTCAGGCGATTGTGTATGATACCCTGCTGATCAGTGTGTTTGGCGGGATAATCAATGGTTTTTCGATCAGCCTGTGTCTGATGATGAATGCCACGACGGGCGGAACGGATTTTATCAGTATCTATTTGTCTGAAAAGACCGGCATGGATTCGTTCAATCTGATTCTTGGCTTCAATGCGATTCTTCTGGTGATCGCAGGACTGCTGTTTGGATGGGAGAAGGCATTGTACTCGATCATTTTCCAGTACGCTTCCACGCAGGTTCTGCGCACGCTTTTCAAGCAGTATCGCAAGCATACGCTGTTGGTGGTAACGAACCATGCAAGGCGGGTGTACGAGGTGATCGCTAAGAACAGCAACCATGGCGCCACGATCATTGAGGCGGAGGGATCTTACGAGCACCAGGAGCGCAAGATCGTATATTCCGTCGTGTCGAGGGCGGAGTGCAAGGATATCATTAACGGGATCAAGGAGGTCGATCCGAAAGCGTTCGTCAATGTCATCAACACACAGCAGATCTCAGGGCGCTTTTACCAGAGACCTTATGAATAGAAAGGAGTTAAAAAGATGGAAGATTTTAAGTTTTCAACATTGGAGTACACAAGACCGGATTGTGAGGGATTTGCAGCGTTTGCGGCCAAGATCAAAGAGCGCATTGAGCGCGCAGGAAGCTATGCGGAGGCGAGGGAAGCCATGCTGGCATATGACGAGAGGGGAAAGGACTTCTCCACGACCTGCACGATCGTGCACATACGCCACACACTGGATACCACAGATGAGTTTTACGAGAAGGAGAATGAGTATATAGAAAATACGTATCCTACACTCATGCCCGCATTTCTGGCAGTGAACGAAGCGATGATGAACAGTCCGTTCCGCGCGGATTTTGAGAAGGAGTATGGGAAGCAGTTTTTTGTCAAGATGGATCTCTCGAAAAAGAAATTCTGCGAGGCGAACATTCCGCTGATGCAGCAGGAGGCAAAGCTCTGCAATGAGTACCAGAAGATCATGGCGACAGCGAAGATTTTGTTTGACGGCAAGGAGCTGAATCTCTACGGTGTGCAGAAGTACTTTGAACACGAGGACAGGGAAGTGCGCAGGGGGGCGGTCCGTGCCTACGCGGAATTTTATCACAAGAACGAACCGCGCCTCGAGGAGATCTGGGATGAGCTGATCAAGATACGAAATGAGATGGGACGCAATCTCGGCTATGAAAACTATATTCCGGTGGCCTATCTGGAGCAGGGGCGTACCGATTACGGACAGAAGGAAGTGGAGTCCTTCCGCGAGCAGGTGCGCACTGTACTCGTGCCGCTCTGTCAGAAGTTGTATGAGGCGCAGGCAAAACGTCTCGGTGTAGAGGATTTTGCATTTTACGATGAGAAACGCATTTTCCCGGACGGCAACGCGGTTCCGGCGGGCGATGACGATTTCATGGTCAGTGAGGCGGCGAAGATGTACCATGAGATGAGCCCTGAGACAGGGGAGTTTATCGATTTCATGATCGGACATGAGCTGATGGATCTAAAGAACAAGCCGGGTAAGGCGTCGACAGGGTATATGACAGATCTGCAGAGATACAAGGCGCCGTTTGTATTTTCCTGTTTCAATCAGACGATCTATGACATGCAGGTGCTGACGCATGAGCTCGGTCATGCTTTCGCCGGATATATGGCGATGCGCAACCAGCCGATCTCGGACTACTACGGGGAATCAACTGATATCGCCGAGATCCATTCCATGTCGATGGAGCAGTTTGCGTACCCTTATGCAGAGCGCTTTTTCGGAGATCAGGCGGACAAATTCCGCTTCGCGCATCTGCAGGAGGCGCTCACGTTTGTACCGTTTGGCGTGGCGGTTGACGAGTTCCAGCACATCTGCTATGCCAATCCTGGCTTGACACCGAAGGAGAGGACTCTGGAGTGGAAAAAGCTTGAGGAGAAATATATGCCGTGGCGTACCTATGAGCCGGATGATTTCTTTGACAGAGGCGGATACTGGTATCACAAGCTGCACATTTACCTTTATCCGATGTACTATATCAATTACACGCTCACGACGATGGGCGCGATGGAGTTCAAGAAGAAGGAGCGGGAAGATCATGACAGCGCCTGGGCGGATTATCTCAACCTCTGCAAGTGCGGCGGCAGCATGAGTTATCTCGCGACACTGAAATACGCAAATATCTCCAATCCGTTTGAGCCGGGCAGTGTGGAGCGCGCGGTCGGCGTGGCGCGGGATGAGCTGATGGGAAGCAAGTTTATGGCGTGACGGAAAGACGTTTGAGAAAAAGGTGCAGAGCCGGATATCATGATCAGGTTCTGCACCTTTTTGATTGTTCTTATGGATCCTAGTACTCCATCCGGTCAGAAATTAGAATCGTGAACTGCCTGTTTCGCACCATTGCGTCGTTAAAATTTCTAGACGATGCCACCGCATCGCCTTCGAAATTTTGCCTAGCACTGGCACAAACCATGCAGTCCACAACTCTAATTTCTGTCTGGATGGAGCACTAGAATGTGATCTCGATCACATTTGCGCCCTGGTCAGGCGTGACGATGGAATCATTTCCCTCGATCGTCAGAAATCCGTGTACGGCGTTTGCAGCGCGCATATTGACCATGCGGATCGTGTACGGCTTGCTGCCGTCCACTGTCACGAGGATGCTGTGTCCCTGACGCTTTACGGAAGCGGACAGCTCGACGGTGTTGTTCATCCCGTAGACTTCGGTGTCGATCTTGACACCGTCGTGGATGGCAAAGACGCGCAGCTCGCAGCCGTCAGCGTAGTCGTAGTCCGGTCTGTCGTCATGTGCGCCGACCGCCACGACAGAGTTCTCGCGCACCATCAGCGGAATGCTCAGATAGCCGTGCTGTTCCTCGATCCATGTGCCGCCCCGGTACTCCTTGCCGGTAAAGAAGTTCGTCCAGATCCCCTGCGGCAGATAGTATTCTGCCCGGCTCTCCTCGTTGAAGATCGGCGCCACGAGCAGACTGTCACCGAGCATGTACTGTTTGTCGAGATAGTGGCAGGTCTTGTCTTTCGTGAACTCGAGCACCATGCTGCGCATGGTTGGGATGCCCTGTGTGGCAGCAGTGATGGCAGTCCTGTAGATATAGGGCATCAGTTTCGCTTTCAGGCGTGTAAAGAAACGCACAACGTCGACAGCTTCCTCGTCGTACATCCAAGGCACGCGGTAGGACTGGCTGCCGTGGAGCCTGCTGTGTGAGGAGAGCAGGCCGAAAGCGACCCAGCGCTTGTATACATCCGCCGTGGAGGTGTGCTCAAAGCCGCCGATGTCATGTGCCCAGAAGCCAAAGCCCGACATGCACAGCGACAGGCCTCCGCGCAGGCTCTCCTCCATGGACTCATAGTCGGACCAGCAGTCGCCGCCCCAGTGCACGGGGAATTTCTGACCGCCGGCAGTCGCTGAGCGGGCGAAGAGGACAGCTTCTCCCTTTCCGCGTTTTCTCTCGAGCAGTTCGTATACGCATTTGTTGTATAGATATGTGTAATAGTTGTGCATTTTTCTCGGATCAGACCGGTCATAATAGACAGCGTCTGTCGGGATCCTCTCGCCAAAGTCCGTCTTGAAGCAGTCGACACCCATGTCGAGCAGGATCTCAAGCTTGTCCTGGAACCATTTCCATGCGGCAGGATTTGTGAAATCCACGATCGCCATGCCGGGCTGCCACATATCCCACTGCCACACCTGACCGTTGGGACGTCTGATAAAGTACCCCTTTTCCATACCCTCTCTGAATAGGGCGGATTCCTGCCCGATGTACGAGTTGATCCATACACAGATGTTTAGTCCTTTGTCCTTGATCCGCTTTAGCATTCCTGCGGGATCCGGAAATACTCTGCTGTCCCACAGAAAGTCACTCCAATGGAACTCCTTCATCCAGAAACAGTCAAAATGGAACGTCCGAAGCGGGATCCCCCTGTTGAGCATACCGTCGACAAAGCTCATGACCGTCTCCTCGTCGTAGTTTGTCGTGAACGAGGTGGACAGCCACAATCCAAAAGTCCACGGCGCGGGAAGCCCTGGTTTTCCTGTGATATCCGTGTATCTTTTGAGTACGTCCTTCATCTCGGGTCCATCGATCAGGAAGTAGTCCAGATAGGTGCCTCCCACGGAAAATTCGACTTTTGTGACCATCTCTGTGCCGACCTCAAACTCTACGTTTTCCGGGTGGTTTACAAAGATACCATATCCTTTGTTTGATATATAAAATGGAATGTTCTTGTAGCACTGTTCTGTGCTGGTGCCGCCGTCAGCGTTCCAGATCGTCACGCTCTGTCCGTTCTTGACAAACGGGGTGAAGCGCTCGCCGAGACCATATATCTTCTCATCGACACCGATGCCGAGCTGCTGGCGCATGTAGGTGTCGTGGTTGTCGCCGCTGTCATAAGCCATTCCGTGCCAGTCCGTCTTCATCAGGGCGAGGTCTTTTGCCCTGGACTCCGTGATCAGCCTGCCATTTCGCGTGTAGCGCATATACCAGCTGTTTTTGCCGATCTCAAGGGCAAGGGAACCGCTGTGTACCGTGATGCGCTCCTCGTCCTCATCCACTTTGAGAGGTCTGGCGTCGGTGTTGATCTCAAACGCCGGAAAGGTATTTACTGCGCCGAGATGATGGTAGGTCTGCACGCGGATCACCTCGTCCATGGGGGCAGTGATGACCAGCGTCAGATTGATGCCGCCGAGTGTGTCACCTCTGTGGTTGATGCGTGTTGTAGGGGCACAGATCGTTACTTTGTCCGCCTCTATTTTTGTGAAGTATGCCTGCTGTGGCGCGAAGCATTCACAGCCTTTCTGCTGAAGCCAGCAGCCGTTACTGAATTTCATCATTACCTCTTTTCTGCGCCGGTCTTCGTATGGATTGGATCGCTTTGATTCATAAGCAGATGCTGCACCCGGCACTGTGCGCGTACTGTATAGGAATATCATAACATATATTGCTGAAAAGGAAATGAAATAATTAGATTTTTTTAGCAGTATTTTTTAAATAAGTTGGTCAAAATGGCTGATGTGTGGTAAAATAATTATAAATACAGTTCGAAAAATCATGACATAAAGGAGGAATATGTATGAAGCTTACTTTTGTAGGTGCGGACCACCAGGTGACAGGGAGCTGCCATTTCCTGCAGGCTTGCGGCAAAAATATGCTCGTGGACTGCGGCATGCAGCAGGGGTCGAACCCGTTTGAGTGCTGTGAGATGCCTGTCGATGAGGCGCAGATCGACTATGTGTTTCTGACGCACGCGCACGTGGACCACTCGGGAAATCTGCCGCTGCTCTACGCGAGAGGATTTCGGGGACAGGTGTTTGCGACGGAGGCGTCCGCTGACCTGTGCTCCATCATGCTGCGTGACTGTGCGCACATCCAGATGCAGGAGGCAGAGTGGAAGAACAGAAAGGCAAAGCGGCATTCGGGGCTGCCGCTGGTGGAGCCGGCGTACACCATGGAGGACGCGGACGGCGTCATCAGAAACATTGTTCCGTGTGCGTATTGCAGGGATATCGAGATCAGCGACGGTATCAGGATCCGTTTTACAGATGTGGGGCATCTGCTCGGCTCCGCCAGCATTGAGGTCTGGCTGACCGAGGGCGGCGTCACGAAAAAGATCGTATTCTCCGGTGATATCGGCAATAAGAACCAGCCGCTGATCAAGGATCCGATCTACACGAAAGAGGCGGACTATGTGGTCATGGAAGCGACGTACGGCGACCGGTATCACGCCAAACAGAAAGAGGGCTATGTGTCGGATCTCGCCGAGGTGATCAACAAGACTTTTGCAAAGGGCGGCAATGTCGTGATCCCATCCTTTGCGGTGGGCAGGACGCAGGAGATCCTGTATTTTCTGAGAAAGATAAAGGCTGACAACATGATCCCGCAGTATCCGGGGTTTGAGGTGTATGTGGACAGTCCGCTCGCCGTGGAGGCGACGGGGGTATTCCAGAAAAATATCTACACTTGCTTTGACGAGGAAGCCATGGAACTGGTGCACAAGGGGATCAACCCGCTGAATTTCCCCGGTCTGAAGCTCGCCATCACAAGTGAGGAGTCCAAGGAGATCAACTTTGACGAGACGCCCAAGGTCATCATCTCCGCAAGCGGCATGTGCGAGGCGGGGCGCATCAGGCATCATTTAAAGCACAACCTGTGGCGGCCCGAGTGCACGATACTCTTCGTGGGCTACCAGGCGGCGGGGACGCTCGGACGCATCTTAATAGAAGGCGCGGACGAAGTGAAGCTGTTTGGCGAGGCTGTCGAGGTCAGGGCAAAGATCACACAGCTGCCGGGACTCAGCGGTCACGCGGACAAGGGCGGTCTGATCGAGTGGGTGAATGCCTTCGAGGAAAAGCCGGATAAGGTATTTATCACGCATGGGGAGGACACCGCGTGCACGCTGTTTGCGGAATGTCTGAAAACAGAGCATGGGCATGATGCGTATGCGCCGTACTCCGGTACGAGAGTTGATCTGATAACGGGTGATATCGAATTTGAGGCTTCCCCTGTCGCAGTCAAGAAGCGTCTGCGCAGTGTATCTGACGTATTTGCGAGACTGCTCGCAGCAGGGCAGAGACTCATCGCGGTCATCTACAAGAACGAGGGCAGAGCGAACAAGGATCTGGCGAAATTTGCGGATCAGATCAATTCGCTTGCGGACAAATACGATCATTAAGGGGGAAATGACGATATGAATATCATAGCGGCTGTGGACAGCAATTGGGCGATCGGTTATCAGAACAGCCTGCTGGTGCGGATCCCGAGGGACCAGCAGATCTTCCGTGAGATGACAGAGGGAAAAGTGATCGTTGTGGGCAGGAAAACGTTGGAGTCCTTTCCGCAGAAGCAGCCGCTCAAAAACCGCGTGAACATCGTCCTGTCAAGGGATCAGGGCTATGCGGTCAGGGATGCAGTGGTCGTTCATTCCGTCGAAGGGCTCTTGGAGGAGCTCAAAAAGTACGATCAAAAAGATGTCTATGTCGCCGGGGGAGGGAGCGTGTATGAGCAGCTTCTTCCGTACTGTGACACGGCATACATCACAAAGATCGATTATACATATCAGGCGGATGTGTATTTTCCGAGGCTTGACAGGATGGGGGACTGGCAGCTGACCGCGGACAGCGAGGAGCAGACTTATTTTGACCTGGAGTACTATTTTCAGAAATATGAGCGAAAAAATAGGGGGAAATGTTGACTTTTGTGTATTGTGGTATAAAATAAAATGTTGAGGAATGTCATCAGGGCATTCAACGAAAAGAGGAGGAAGTTTGAGATGGAGAAAAAAGATTTGGATTGGTCCGGTCTGGGATTTGGCTACAGGCAGACCGAGAAACGGTATGTTACGAATTATAAGGATGGCTCATGGGATGCCGGGAACCTCACGGAAGATGCCAACATCGTACTGAACGAGTGCGCAGGCGTTCTGCAGTATGCACAGACCTGCTTTGAGGGGTTGAAGGCATACACGACACAGGATGGCAGGACCGTTGTGTTCCGTCCGGACCTGAACGAACAGCGCATGCATGACAGCTGCGTGCGCCTCGAGATGCCGACACTGCCGGAAGGCAGATTTGTGGAGGCTGTCAAGCAGGTCGTTAAGGCGAACGAAGCGTATGTGCCGCCCTTCGGTTCCGGTGCCACACTCTATGTAAGACCGTATATGTTCGGTATGAACCCTGTGATCGGTGTCAAGCCGGCTGACGAATACCAGTTCAGAATCTTTACGACGCCTGTAGGTCCGTATTTCAAGGGCGGTGCGAAGCCCCTCACGATCAAAGTAAGCGATTTTGACCGGGCGGCGCCACATGGGACAGGCCACATCAAGGCAGGACTCAACTATGCCATGAGTTTACATGCGATCGTCACAGCCCACAAGGAGGGGTTTGACGAGAATATGTACCTCGATCCGGCGACGCGCACCAAAGTGGAGGAGACAGGCGGTGCAAACTTCCTCTTCGTGACAAAGGACAATAAGGTCGTGACACCGAAATCGGACAGCATTCTCCCGTCGATCACACGCCGTTCCCTGATGATCGTGGCAAAGGAGTATCTCGGGCTCGAGGTGGAAGAGCGCGAAGTGCTCTTTGATGAAGTCAAAGATTTCGCGGAGTGCGGGTTGTGCGGTACCGCTGCGGTCATCTCGCCTGTGGGAAAGATCGTCAACAAGGGGGAGGAGATCTGCCTTCCTTCCGGTATGGACGAGATGGGGGATGTGACCAGGAAACTCTACGACACACTGACTGGCATCCAGATGGGACGCATCGAGGCGCCCAGGGGCTGGATCGTAGAGATCTAGAAGAATACAGCAGGGCTGCCGGAGCGATTCATTCCGGCAGCCCTGCTGTGTTATACGAGCCTGTCTTTGAGTGCGGCATCAATGTCTTCGTCTGTGATCAGGGAGTACACCTTTGCACCGTATTTTTCCAGGATACGCGCCTCTCCGGAGGGAGTGTCCCCGCGCATTTGGGTTCGACGGTTTATAATGACGATCACGGCGGCTGCTTGGATGTCTGCCTGACGGCGCATTTGTTCCACACGCTCTATCACGGAAGTGCCGGAAGTCATCACATCGTCCACGATCACGACGCGTTCCCCATCTAGCAGTGTATGCCCGCACAGCATACGTCCACGGCTGTCAGCCACGCGCCTGTCATAGCAGTAACTGCAGGTTTTTCCGTATTTTGTGTACAGAGCCGCCGCCGTCGCCACGGCAAAGGCGATCCCATGGTATGCCAGCCCTGCCAGCACATCAAACGCCAGACGGTTTTCCTGGATACAGTCCGCAAGACCTCTCCGATTTTTGACAACTGTGCGTTCGTGGAGAAATTCTCTGTGTTGATATAGTAGTGGCTCTGACCACCATGCTGCAGTGTCACATTGTCGCGCACCAGTATCCCGTTCTTGTCCATATAGCGGATCAGCCGCTCCTTGTTTGTCATCACATTCAGTTTATATCCAAACAAATCGTCGATCGTTACTCCAAAATAATCTGCCAGCGATGGCATCATCATGATATCCGGCTGTGCGGTATCGTTCTCCCACTTGGATACGGTCTGATGAGTCAGGTTGAGCGCATTTGCCAATTCCTCCTGGGTCACGCCCCTGGCTTTGCGCAATTGTTTGATCGTCTGTCCAATATTGTACATATTAAGCCTCCTGTCAGAGTTGAGCCGCCTCTGTAAAAGGCAGCTGTTTCATTGTTTCATTTTGCGCGCGTTTTGATCACCGGTATATTTTTATGATAGACAAAAAAACGTACATGCGCAAGCACCTGAAATTCGAGTTTTTCTCAACTGACAGTTGCTGGTCAGGGGTCATATCTGTTTTCACCCAGCTCGGCTCTCTCCTCTGACAGCCTTGTAGTTTCCCTGATGGCAGCATCAAATCCGGTCAGCGCAGCAAACGGTAAAAATTGGGCTGCCCTGTCCAGCGCAGGCATCTTAGGATATTTTGTGGATTCGTGGTGTGGCAGGTCGATGATATCATCATATTTTCCCATTAAGCCTTATGTCCTCCGATCTGATTGTTTCTCTGAGTGCCTGTGGCACCTTCTTCCAGATTCATGCCTTTTAGGATGGCATTTTTTCCATATTTCTTTTTCACGGATAAAACGGCTTCCTGCAGTGCCCGTTCCTTTTCAAGTCGTGCCATGTCTGCCTGCCTTTGCCGCTCCAAAGCCTCGTGATCCGTGAATAGATCCATCTGGACAAAAGAGGCCTGGTCATTTTCGTGGGCAGCAGTTTCATTGATCAGATGGTTTGCGCCGATACTGATCCGCCGCACCAGAAGATCCCTGTCAATGATGCGGTCGTAGAGTGCCATGGCTGCATCCATGATCAGTTTGGTTGAGGAGGTCATCTTTTCGAGATTGGAAGTGCCGTGGGCATGTTTGGGGATCTTTCGCCCATAATGATCCGTGGTGACTGTACCTTTGTATTTCCGGCAGTCTTTGGGATCTGTTAGATTTTTTATGTCATATCCTATGGTAAGTACGATCTGGTCTGTGACCATTCTTTTTTCTACCAGATCCAGGACAAGCTGGTCTGCCATCTCTTTCACGACCAGTCTGGCTTTGGCGGTGTCATAGGGACACTGCAGCACCTGTCCTGAGCTGATGCTGTTTGTTTCGGGTTTGTATTGTTTGATGAGATCGATGGTCGTGGGCTCCCAGCCCCATGCATGGTCGATCAAAAGTTCTGCATTGACGCCGAACAGCCTGTAGAGCAGGTCTTCATTATAATAGTCCTGGATGCTGCCGACAGAACATCTTGCCACATCACCCATGGTGAACATGCCGTGTTCTGCCAGTTTTTTGGCATATCCGCGGCCCACTCTCCAGAAGTCAGTGATCGGCTGGTGGTCCCATAAAAGCCTCCGGTATCCCATTTCGTCGAGCTCTGCGATCCGCACTCCGTTTTTGTCCGGCTCGACATGTTTCGCCACGATGTCCATTGCGATCTTGCACAGATACAGGTTTGTCCCTATGCCGGCAGTGGCAGTGATACCTGTGTTTGACAGGACCTCCTGCATTATTTTTGCAGCCAGCTCCCGTGCGGTGAGGCCATAGGTTTTGAGATACCCGGAAACATCCATAAATACCTCATCGATGGAATATACATGGATATCTTCCGGCGCGATATATCTGAGATATATCTCATAGATTTTTGTGCTGTATTTCATGTAATGTGCCATACGGGGCGGGGCGATGATATAGGATAGTGCAAGTTCCGGGTGCTGCTGCAGCTCCCCTGAAAGATAGGATTCGCCCTGAAACCGGCGGTCCGGCGCGTGGATGCGCCGTAGGTTGTTTGTTTCTTTAACTTTTTGGACGACCTCGAACAGTCTCGCACGCCCAGGTATGCCGAGGGCTTTTAGGGACGGAGAGACGGCAAGGCAGATCGTTTTTTCGGTCCTGGCAGCATCGGCAACCACAAGATTGGTATCCATGGGATCAAGTTGTCTTTCCACACATTCAACAGAGGCATAGAAAGATTTCAGGTCTACCGCGATGTAGGTGTGATCATTATCCAAAGTTTTATTTACCTCCTGGTAGATGCATTTTATCAGTAATTTTATTATCATATCCTGTTTTGATGATTTTAATCTTACCATAATCAGAGCGGTGCTGCCAGAGCGAGTATGAAAATGTTCTCAAAGTTCTGCATCTAAAAATCAAAAGTTTTGGTTGACAGGGGATGGATTCTGTGTTAATGTAATAATGTTTGAGGCAGCTCAGACAAGTACATGCAAGCAGAGTATCCACTCTCACCCTATGGCGATCGTGCTTATAGGTGTTCAGATTTTTGATTTCATTCTAGTATGTCTTTTGTGTGCATAGATTGGGCAAAAAAGAAATGAGGTGGATAATGCTGTTATTATCCATTTTTTTTATGCACACGGGCACCCAGAGGAAGAATGTCAGCAAAAGCTGACGGGTGCCGGCGCGCGTATATATTTTCTTATGATTTAATTTATGGAGGTGTAAGGTTATTAGCGATTTAATGATTAACGAACAAATTAGGGACAGAGAGGTGCGAGTGATCGGTGAGGATGGTGAGCAGCTTGGAGTCATGTCCTCCAGGGAAGCCATGAGACTGGCGGAGGAGGCAGGACTCGATCTTGTGAAGATAGCACCCACGGCAAAGCCACCTGTGTGTAAGATTGTTGATTATGGTAAGTTCAAGTATGAACAGACAAGAAAAGAGAAGGAAGCCAGGAAAAAGCAAAAGGTAATCGACGTAAAAGAGATTCGTTTGTCTCCCAATATCGACACTAATGACTTGAACACGAAGGTAAATGCTGCCCGCAAATTCCTTTCCAAGGGTGATAAGGTGAAGGTCACACTGCGTTTCAGGGGGCGCGAGATGGCTCATATGCAGAACAGCAGACACATTCTTGTGGATTTTGGTGAGAGCCTGAGTGATATCGCCGTGGTGGAAAAGGAGCCCAAAGTAGAGGGCAGGAGTATGACAATGTTTTTAGCTGAAAAACGATAAACGGATCAGGGATCCGCTTATGACAGTTAAAAGATAAAAGATTATGAGTTTAGGAGGAAATAGTTATGCCAAAAATGAAAACCAGCAAAGCAGCTGCAAAGCGCTTTAAAGTGACAGGAACGGGTAAGTTAAAGAGAGCAAAAGCTTATAAGAGCCATATCTTGACAAAGAAGACCACAAAGAGAAAGAGAAATCTCAGAAAGGCTGCGATCACAGACAAGACGAATGTTAAGAATATGAAGAAGATTTTGCCGTACTTATAAGCTGTAGGACGGTAGGGGCTGCAATTCTTTTATGGGATTCCCAAGGTGATTATTTGTTAGGAGGATAAGAAAATGGCAAGAATTAAAGGCGGTTTAAACGCAAAGAAGAAACATAACAGAACATTGAAGCTTGCAAAAGGTTACAGGGGAGCAAGATCAAAGCAGTACAGAGTGGCAAAACAGTCCGTTATGAGAGCACTGGCTTCCTCATATGCTGGCAGAAAAGAGAGAAAGCGTCAGTTCAGACAGCTCTGGATCGCGCGTATCAATGCTGCTGCCAGAATGAACGGTTTATCATATAGCAAGATGATGCATGGATTGAAGGTTGCCGGAATCGATATCAACAGGAAGATGCTCGCAGAGATGGCAGTCAATGATGCAGAAGGATTTAAGACGCTTGCAGAGCTTGCAAAGAAGAGTGCATGATTGGTTAAATACATGATACCATAAGGAGGGATATCATCATGGAAAAATATTTCATGATGGTATCCTTTCCTTATTTCAGATTTAAGGCGTTTAAGGGCAGTGTGTAAACAGTGGGGGAGGTATGATATGATTTATGAAATGATCGTAACGATATTTAGGCAAATGTCTGTATTGATGATCTTGGCACTTCCGATTATACTGATCGCTGCAGATATTATATTTGCGGTGAAAAAGAAAAAGTATCTCGTGTTTGAACTGGCTGCGTTCAGTGTAGGCGGGTGTTACATGATACTTGCATATGGGATGTGGGATCTGCCATCATATGATAAGCCGATCAATATATATGGAACGGAATCAGCACATGCACCGCTAAATCTGGAGTACAGTGCAGCAGTGTTGTTGTTTGCGCTGCTGGGTCTGGCAAGTTATATGGCGCTAAAGTTCCGCAAAAAGAAGTTTCCGCCGTTGGCGGAGGTCATTTTACTCGGTGGAATGTATGTGGGAATGCTGCTCTGTGTTGTGTTTTTGTACCAGCTGGTCATGGGTGTCCACCCACAACCGTCTGACATGAGTGCACTTGCCGGGGTGATGGATGAGGAGTTCCTGAAAGATTGGAAAGTGTCCCTGAATGAGTTGGATTACTTCATTATACTGTGTCTGTGTGTTGTGCCTGTACTGTTTCTGGTTCATTGTATCTGTCTGATGATCACAATGCTGAGGGAGCAGGCGCAGGAGCAGAGCGTCAGAAACTACGACAAGCCGCTGATAGACCACATAAACAAGATATTTGTAACCTGTATGGGAAAGTATCTGCTGGCAGTTTTTGCCATGCTGCCGCTGCTGGCGGTGCTCTCTGTGGTTTTGATATTGTTTGGGCAGCAGCCTGACAGTATTATGCTTGCATTTACAGAGACAAGCGACTGGATCCTGTCAAAGGAGATCTCGCCTCCGCCGGTCGCATACGATATGCACTATCTGTGTACCGTGTCGCTGCGCGGGCACAGAAAACTGGTGAAGCCGCTGCGCTACGGGATGCGGCGAAACGAAAAGATTGTCGTAAACCGCCAGCTTTGTGTCGCCAATGCTTTTGAGCAGATGATTCAGGAGCGCACCCCGAAGTTTCACCGTGCGGTGCGGGCATTTTATGACAATTGCGGATATCCGATATCGAGGCACATCCGCACTGCATTTGCGGCGGATGTTGTCTATATTCTGATGAAACCATTGGAGTGGGTATTTGTCATCGCGCTATATCTAATAGAGGAGAAGCCGGAGGATAAAATAGCAAGTCAGTATCTGCCGCTAAAAACTTTATAAATAATGTGACAGGTGCGTTTACCATCTTTCAATTGTCTGATATATTAAATAGGAATGGATCGTTCATAATTCAGGCATATTATGATTGAGATATATGACAAGGATCTACAAGATGAAAGTGAGGTAAAAGTATGAGGGTATTAGAGAATTTAGAGCCAAAGAAAGTGTTTTATTATTTTGAGGAGATATGCAGTATACCACACGGTTCGGGGAACCTTGACGGAATAAGCAGTTATCTTGCCCGTTTTGCCCAAGACAGGGGATTGTTCCATGTGAGGGATGCGAGCAACAATGTGATCATCGTAAAGGAGGCGTCAGCCGGTTATGAGTCTGTTCCGCCCATTATCCTGCAGGGACACATGGATATGGTCGCAGTGAAAAAGAATGACTGTGATATCGATCTGGAAAAGGATCCGCTCCGGTTGAAAGTGGAAGGTGATCTCATCCGTGCTGAGGGAACAAGCCTTGGCGGAGATGACGGTATCGCAGTGGCATACATTCTAGCGATCCTCGATTCGGGGGATATCATGCACCCGCGCATTGAAGCGGTCCTCACAACAGACGAGGAAGTTGGAATGGAGGGCGCTACGGCGATCGACCTGTCCATGCTCTGCGCAAAGAGAATGCTGAATATTGATTCGGAGGAAGAGGGGATCCTTCTGACGAGCTGTGCAGGCGGTATGAGAACCGATTGCCACATACCGGTCACGAGAGAAACAGATCAGGGGGGCATATTCCTAAAGGTTTCCGTGGGCGGGCTTTTAGGGGGACATTCGGGCACGGAAATCGACAAAGAACATTCAAATGCCATCAAACTGCTGGGGATCACATTGCAGCAGATCCATAGCAAGATCCCGTTCAAGCTGGCGGATATCAATGGCGGCGAGAAAGACAATGCGATCCCGCGCGAGGCATCTGCCGTAGTCTGTATTGCAAAAGATAATAGGAATGACTTTATTGAGGAATTGAAAAGGATCGAAACAGAAGAAAAGAACGAAAAGAAGTCGAAGGAAAAGCATCTGTGTATAAAAGCGGAGGAGGCAGAGTGCAGTGCGGAATCGGTAATGGATAATAATAGTACAGATAGAGTGCTGGCCTTTTTGGTATTGCTTCCAAATGGAGTGCAGGCGATGAGTGCAGACATCGAAGGACTGGTAGAAACATCCCTGAATGTCGGCATATTGCGGACCTGTGACAGTGAAGTGATCGCAAGCAGTGCCATCAGGAGTGCGATCGAGACGGCAAAGCATAAAGTAAACCTGCAGCTGCAAACGTTGACGAAAACTTTTGGCGGGTACACAGAAACACACGGGGAGTATCCCGGATGGCAGTTTGACCCTGAGTCCAAATTAAGGTCTGACATGGTAAGGATATACAGGGAGCTGTTTGGAAAGGAAGTGAGGGTGGAGGCGCTTCATGCCGGACTTGAATGCGGCATCATGATATCAAAGATCCCAGGGCTTGACTGTGTATCCTTTGGTCCTGATATTTTTGATATCCACACGACAGAAGAGCGTCTGAGTATTTCTTCGACGGCAAGGATGTGGGATTATCTGTTGGAAATACTCAAAAGCCGCTGATGACAGGAGTTTGTTGCTTATTATTTCCGAACAGTACTCTGGGCGGAAATAAGGACTAGGAGAAAACGATATGGCAGAGAACTTTAGAGAGTTTAATCCCGGAAACAATTCGGGAAATGAAAGAAATGACACACAAAACAGAACATCGAGAAACGGCGGCAGATCCTATGGAAAGATAGCTGTCGTCATAGCAGGACTGCTGATACTGGCTGTACTGTCGCTGGAGTCCGTCTATTCTATCGGGGAGCAGGAGCAGGGCGTGGTGACTACGTTTGGCCATGCAGGCAGCGTAGTGACCTCCGGACTGCACTTTAAGATCCCGTTTGTGCAGAAAGTGACAAAAGTGAATACCACGATCCTGGGATTTCCCATTGGATACAGATCAGGCGGTGATGATAATGCCAGCCAGGAGCAGATCGACGATGAATCGCTCATGATCACTTCTGATTTCAATTTTGTAAATGTTGATTTTTATGTGGAGTACAAGGTGTCTGATCCCGTGAAATATCTGTACAATTCTAGGCAGCCCAAGGAGATACTCAAAAACATTGCACAGTCGTGTATCAGAAATATCATCAGCAATTACGTTGTGGATGATGTCATTACGACAGGAAAGAGCAAGATACAGGCTGAGATCAAGGAGATGATCATAGAGAAACTTGAGGAGCAGGACATCGGATTGATGCTTGTCAATATTTCCATGCAGGATGCAGAACCGCCCACGGAGGATGTCATAGAGGCGTTCAAGGCAGTGGAGACTGCAAAGCAGGGCAAGGAGACTGCGATCAACAATGCCAATAAATACCGGAATGAAAAGCTTCCCGAGGCGAGTGCAAAGGCAGACCAGATCACACAGGACGCGGAGGCAGCAAAGCAGGAGCGGGTGAACGAAGGCATCGCGCAGGCGGCAAGGTTCAATGAGATGTACGCTGAGTATGAGAAGAATCCGCTCCTGACAAAGCAGAGAATGTTCTACGAGGCGATGGAGGAGGTTCTTCCGGGAGTAAAACTGATCATCGATGATGGAAGCGGCGATCTGAACAAGACACTGTATCTCGACGAGCTGCAGCTGGAGGACATCACAGACAACAGGCCGGAAGCTTCTTCGGGTGACACCGTTACACAGGAGGGACAATAGACATGAAGAAAAAGTTTGGCAAAGCATTCTGCATCATCATCCTGGCGGCAGCTCTGATACTGTTAGCCAATTCGGCATTTGTCATCAGGGAAAATCAATATGGATTAGTCCGGGAATTTGGGAGGATCGAGAGGGTGATATCGGATTCCGGATTGTATTTCAAGGTGCCGTTCATACAGGAAAAAGACACTGTTTCAAAGGAATTGCTGCTCTATGATATCGCGAAGTCAGACGTGATCACTCAGGACAAAAAGTCAATGATCGTGGACAGCTTTGTCCTGTGGCGTGTCACGGATCCTAAAGTCTTTGCACAGACGCTCAACACCTCGAGCCAGAATGCCGAGGGCAGGATCAATGTAGCGGTCTACAACTCGATCAAGAATGTCATAAGCAGTATGACCCAGGCGGATATCATAGCGGCGAGGGGGCAGAAGCTGACCAGCCTGATCATGGAAAATGTCACGGGGATCAATCAGTATGGGATAGAGATCACGACTGTTGAGATCAAACTTCTCGACCTGCCGGAGGACAATAAGAATGCAGTCTTTGAGAGGATGATATCAGAGCGCGAGAATATAGCAGCCACATACACGGCAGAAGGAAATTCTGACGCCCAGAAGATCCGCAACACGACAGACAAGGAAACCGCGCTGATGCTCTCGGAGGCGAACAAGAATGCCGAAATCCTGAAAGCGGAAGGTGAAGCAGAATACATGAGAGAGATCGCAACTGCGTATGACGGGGATATGAAAGCAGATTTTTACAGTTTTACGAGAAGTCTGGATGCGTTGAAAAACTCTGTAAAAGGTGGAAATAAGACTGTTATACTAGACAAGGATTCACCGATCACACAGATTTTTTATAACAGATAATGCGTACACGCCCACATGCTGCGATGCAGCATGTGGGCGGTGCAATAACATAGTTCAATGCTGTTGTGCTATGCCTCTGATGTGGAGCTGCCGAGTCTCATATAGAAACAGATCAGGTACAGGCCGCATACGCCTACGAGTGCATAGATGATCCTGGAGAGCCATGTCATGCTGCCAAAGATGACAGCGACGAGATTAAAGTCGAAGAAGCCAATCAGTCCCCAGTTTACAGCACCGATGATTGCAATGGTCAATGCGATGCCATCAATTAATTTATTACCCATATTTTCGCCTCCTCCAAGAATAGAATTGCCATATACAGCATAGATTATGCATAGGATACAGCATTTTTATTGTCACTTTTTGTCAATATGAAGCAACAAAAAAAGTAGAATCATATAATTAATTCATAAAATTTATGTAAATAAATTGAAATATGTGAATGGATGTGATATCATAATAATGCGTGTAATTTTGCGTCGTTTCGAAGTTTGTATCCTGACATGCACTGGACAGAGCTGATGAGGTAAGGATGCAGACATAAGAGGAGGATGGCATTATGAAAGTTGCTGGCAGTCCAAAACAAGAACGCGTTTCTAAGATCAAAGAGAGCTCTGCGTCAGAGAAAATGACAGAGCCACGAAATATGATTTTGGGACAAATAAAATTAGAAGATTTAGAGCAGGAGAGGTTAGAAGTGAGAAAATCAGTAGAAAAAAAATCAACAGCAAAAAAACAGGTAGAGAAGAAGTCCGTCAGTGCAGCGAAGACAGCATCTGATACAAAAGCAGAGGTCAAGGCAGCTGAAGTAACAGAGGGAGCTGAGGAGCCAAAGGCAGAGATCCAGGCTGCGGAGGAGCCGGCAGCAGCGAAGCAGGAAGAGAAGGAGACCGAGCCAAAGGCAAAGACGACAAGGACAAGAGCGGCAAAGAAGGAAGACACAAAGACAGCAGTGAAGAAGGAAGAGAAAGCAGCAGAGCCCAAGACAAAAGCAAAGACAGCAGCAAAAGCAGCATCAGAGAAAATCGTATTGCAGATGGGCGGCAGAGAAGACGTGATTATGAACAGCCTTATTGACAGAGTGAAGGCGGCATATGTTGCAGAGGGACATAAGGCAGATTCGATCAAGAATATTGAAGTGTATATCAAGGTTGATGAGAATATGGCATATTATGTGATCGATGGATATGCTTCTGGAATCAGCTTGTATTAGTTATAAGGTGTGTTACATAAAAAGTCTCAGATTTTGTAAAAGTCTGAGACTTTTTACGTAGTTCTTAGGAGCTGTAAGAAAATAACCAATGCAGCTTGCGCAGGATATTTCTTCGAGGTGAAAAACGCAGGCGTAGCGGGCTACGGCGAGGCTTTTTGCTATGCATAATCGGAGAAATAGACAAGGCAAGATGCGTCAGTTATGTTTCTATAGTTCCTTAGTTGTCGGTGTCAGCTGGGAATAGTATGTTGAGACTATTCATTTCCTCCTCTGTGATATCAGTAAACTGATCCAGAATGATAGAGATATTACTTTGCTTGGCGTTACAGAGGATATAGATGATATCCGTAAGCTGTGCGATAATATCTTTCATGCGCATGGCATCGATCTTGGTACGTTTGGTGTTTTTGGTAGGTTTCATTTTTAGGACTCCGTTTTGATGTTAATATGAAAGGACTGAAAAAACTAAGAGATAAAACAGTGCAGATAGTAGAGTAAAATGGTTCTTCCCAAATAGTGCTTGTCATTCCTTTTTCTTTCGTGAACACACTTTATGTGTTCATATATAGGATAGCACAGAAATTTGTGATTTTCAATAAAGTTCTATAAAAATATGGAAGAATTCACACTGTTCCGGGAACGGGTAAAGATCCTTCAGCTCTCAACTCCTGCTGCAGATATTTTCAGTACCACTGACAGGGAGAAGTTGTGCGTATCGAGTCATTCATACCAGGAAAATGACTGCCTGTCAAAAAATGCAAAATAAAACTTTAAAGAGGATAAAGTAGTAAAAAAGAAATAGGGGGGTACATATGAATCTAAAGAAAAAAATCTTATTGGTCATCATCGGATTGGAGATTGTTATGATTGGCGGCATTGCTGCATTTGTGTTCTATCTCAGCAGCGACACAGTGCGGATCAACCGTCAGATGGAACAGGCGCAGCGATTTATGCTTGAGGAAGACTATGAACAGGCAATTGCGTCGTATCAATTCGTTATTGACATTGATCCGAAGAACGTGGAGGCTTATCTGGGGATGGCGGAAACCTATATTGCGGCAGATGAGCAGGAAAAGGCTGTCAAAATACTGGAACGGGGTGTAAAGAGAACGGATTCAGAAGAGCTGCAGGAAGCACTGGACAAGTATACGATAGAACCTGCGCAGGAAACAGAAACGAAAACGGAGATGGAAAGTGAAAGCAGCGATGAGGCGCAGACAAAGGAAGAAACAGCTTTGAGTGTACAGAGTGAGGAGCAGATAAGTGAACAAAGCCATGGAGATATGTTTCGGGAATATCTTGCTGGAACATTGATTCCGGCGTATGGTGTGTTTGATCCGTATCAGAGTGGGACAATGCACTCGATGGAAGAGAAATGGTTGGATCCGGCAGGTGTCATGGACGCTATGATCTTTGATTTTGATCAGGATGGTCAGGATGAGATGCTTGTATGCTATACACAACAGGACGGTGGAGAAACATCATATGTTGTCAATATGGCGATGTACGAGATTACAGACGGAAAAGTCGAACTGGCTTCCAGCGTTCCGTTTGTGGCCTATCATGACATGCAGCAGGGTGGTGTGTGGAGTCAGCCTGTTGCGTTATCAGAGGAAGAATGGTGTGAGATGTCACTCAATGCCAGTGTTGTGAACGTGAATGGAATATGTTATATCTTGTGCGAACAGTATATGCTTTACAGCGCCTTTGCAGACGGGCAGACCCAGGATTACTGGGCTTTGACCTATCAGAACGGAACATTTCAGTATGCATTGTCGTTCACGCAGGTTGGCGGCGGAAGTGCGGAATTTAAATATGCAGGATATGATTTTACAGATGGAAACTGCACAAATTGGCAGATATATTACAACGAATCTTATGAAGATGAGGAAAGCGCAATGTATGATACTTTCGAATCCGCGATAATCGCCTTTTTTGACAAGTATGGTATACATATAAAGACAGACATTGATCATTATCGCAAAGATAATAAAGGTACGATTCTTTCATTGGGAGAGAACGATATTATACGCCTGTTTGATTTTGCAAATGATATGCAAAATTATGATTACAATGAAGGAATATATGATTTTAGAGCAGCGTTGACGTCATATGGGGAGCCCTTGAACAACTGATTTGATAAGGGATTTCTTAGGTCTTGTATATCTCAGGCAGGTGTGATATATTAATATGCGATGACAGGGAACCATTGTAACGGTAATGGATCGTCGTGGATCGTCTTGTGGTTCCGAAAAAGAAACAGGGGGAGACAGAAAATGAAATGTCCAAAATGTCAGACAGAAATAAATAGCAATGCGAGGTTTTGTACGAAATGCGGCTGTAATCTCGCGATGGAGATGGCAAAGACTGCCAAGGCACCGGAGTCGGTCCAGACAATGGCATGTACAAACTGTGGTGCGGCGTTGAAGCCGGGGGCAAAGTTCTGCGTAAAGTGCGGACAGGCAGTGGAATCTTCTGGTGGGAGTCAGACCCAGGAAGATAAAACGATGTTTTTGTATGATGAAAATAGCACTAACAGAGAAGATGACCAGACCATGATCATCGATCGCGGCAATGTCAATACAGGAAACCAGGTAGTACAGGGTCCAGCCCCTGTCCTGGATGACATCGTACCGCCAGACAATAAAGGCAAAAAGAAGGATAGCGGGAGTGCAGGTAAAGGGCTGATCATAGCTGCAGTAGTCCTGCTGCTGCTGGTTATCGCCTCTGGTGTGGCATGTTTTATGGTGTGGAATGGTACGCTCCAACTTCCGTCGTTTGCCGGATCAAACAGGGAGGACAAGGAGGAGAACAGTACCGAGGATGAGTCCGAGGAGGAGAGTACTGCGCAGACAGACGCCGTCGATACGAACACGGCAGAGCTTTTTGCGGAGGCAGATCAACTGCTTGCTGAGGGAAAGAACCAGATCACTGTCGATGCGGAGGTGCTGAACGGGATGGAGAACATCCGCAGTGCGATGAATCAGTTTGCTGATCAGGCACAGGCTGCAGGAGATGCAGATATTGCGGCGGACAGGATCGCAGATGCATTTGCATCTTATGTGACAGCACTCACCAAACGCAAGGATATCATGAGTGCCCAGGAGCTGTCTGGTGCGATCTACAGTCAGATCATGAGTGAGATCAAGGACGCAGAGACGTTGGCAGAAGAGATGTCAGCAAAAGGATATACAGTGGACACCGCCTCTCTGATCACCATGAAAGATGCGTTTAAAACATCCTATACAGAACAGGTTATCAAAAAGTTTGATGATTTCACCAACAGGGAGGCATGGTCAAGGACTGAGGCATGGAATCTGATGTCTGGATTTGAGAGTGCATTTGACAGTTCGGATCTGAACGATCCATTAAGACTCCGCTATGCATATGCCCTTTCATGGTGGATACAGAAACAGATCGAAACCGATCTTGCCAATGGAACGATCACGGAAAAGGGCGCTGCCATTAAGATCGGGGGCTTGATAGAAGCTATGGATTACAATCCGATGATGATAGCCTATTACATCTCGTGTATGGATCAGGCAGGAGAGGACTGCACGCAGGTATTACAAGCTTATGAAGACATCGTGCAGCATATCGCGGATACGCAGGGAGTATGGCTGGGAGAGGATATCGAGATAGATCATTTCTGGTATTTTAATGATTTTGGTACATATTCCGTGGATGACCAGAATGGTGTTACGCCAGAGAACCGTCAATGGATCAGAGACCGCATGAGTTCTGTGGCATTTGCACAGTAGCAGGGAAACAAAAAAAGCCTCCATCGTTTCGATGGGGCTTTTTTCGGCTTCTTTCCTGTGCATTGTGCAATTATGCCGGGGAAGCAGCATCTTTGGAATATAGTATTTTTAATATGATCGGTGTAGCGATCGAGGACACAATGATCAGAAAGATCACCGATGTGAAGTACACCGGAGTCAGCAGGCCGGCTGTCAATCCCTTCTGTGCTACGATCAGTGCCACTTCTCCTCTGGTCATCATCCCCACACCGATCTTTAACGAGTCCAGAACGTTAAATCTGCAGACACGTGCCATCAGTCCGCAGCCGACGATCTTTGAGATCAGTCCGACGGCGACAAAGGCGATGGAAAAGACCAGAATGCTCATATTAACGCTCTCTACATTCGTTTTCAGACCGATACTGGCAAAGAAGACCGGACCGAACAGCATGTAGGAATTGATGTCCATTTTCTCCGCAATGTAGCTCGAGTCGCGGATCGAGCAGAGAATGATTCCAGCAACATAGGCGCCTGTGATATCGGCGATGCCAAAATGTCGTTCCGCTATGTACGCCATGGCGAGGCAGAACGCCAGACCAAGGATCGGTATGCGCCTCGTGTGCGGGTATCTGTTGTCCACGTACTGAAATAACTTATAAAAGACAAAACCGACCACTATGGCAAAGACGAAGAACAAAACGGTGTTGATCAGTACCGTCATTGGATTGGAGTCCGGGCTCTTAAAGCCGATCACAAAGGTGAGTACGATGATGCCGATGATATCATCGATGATCGCAGCACTCAATATGGTGGTGCCGACGTGGCCTTTTAGTTTGCCCATCTCTTTTAATGATTCCACAGTGATGCTCACAGAAGTGGCGGTGAGGATCGTACCTACAAAGACCGCCTTGTAAAAGCCTTCTGAACCCCACGGTGATGCGCCGTAGAATGCCATATAGAGCAGTGCGCCGCATATCAATGGAATAAATACGCCGGAACAGGCGATCAGGGTGGCGATCGGTCCGGTCTTCATCAAATCCTTTAAGTCTGTCTCAAGTCCCGCAGAGAACATCAGCAGCACCACGCCGACCTCGGCGAGCTGAACCAGAAAATCTGATTGTTCCACCCAGCCTAAAACGCTCGGACCGATCAACAGCCCTGCGAGGATCTCCCCCACGACCTGCGGCGCCTTACACTTTCTGGCTGCGATTCCGCATACTTTAGCAGCGACGATAATGATAGCTAGATTCTTAAACATGAAATACGATTCCATTTTAATCCCCCTCTTTCGTGTATTCATCGTATTTTCTTTTCCGTGTCTACATTATAGACGTTTGGCGATACAAAATCAATACGAAATTTTTCGAAATCTAAATCATAGAAATTGTGGAAAATTGACAAAATTTATAGATTTGTACTGTGAAAAATGTTACTTTTGTTGATTGACAAAAATAGGAAACAATACTATATTAGAGGCAAGAAATGGGTTTCAGATATTCATGGAAAGCTTCCGATACCAAATTGGGGTGGTGCAGGAAGGCGAGAGTATAATGTAAAAGGAATGGGGAGTTTGTATGATAAGTAGAAACATATTTTTATCGGATGTGGATGATGTGATGGAGTTTGTCCACCAGACAGAGAAGTGTTCTTACGATGTTGAGATCTCTATAGGAGACAGCGTGATCAATGCAAAATCGATCATGGGAATGTTGAGCAAGGGGTTCCGGCGTATGATGCAGATGAATATCCATGCGGAGAAAGCGAAAGCAGATGAGTATTTGGAGAGGATCGGAAGATTTTGTATTTAGTGTGGAATCAAAGATTTCTCGATCCTGATCAGAGTGCCTGCCGGGGCGGGCGGAGGGAAGTTATCCCGAGATTTATTCATTGACAAAAAGGGAAGGAATTGTTACAATACTGAATATCGATAAAAGCTGTGAAAAGAATAAGTAGCTTTCATGGGAACTTACAGAAAGCCGCCGGTTGATGAGAGGCGCAAGGGAATGTGAAAGTGAATACCTCTTGGAGCTGCGCACCGAAATCTGCGCGAGTATGGATCAGCGCAAAAGTAGGCTGTGACGGAGTCCCCGAACGTTATATCGGGAGGAGTATCGGAAATATCATTCTTTGTAATTGAATGCGGCAGCATTCAATTTGTTTCCCGTACTTGCTGAGGCATAGGGTGTGAGTCCTGTGTGAAAAAAGGTGGTAACACGTGGTTTATACCTCGTCCTTTGAACGTATTAACATTCAAGGGGCGATTTTTTTGTCCCTTGTACGAAGGCTCAGTACGATGAAAGAACTGGGCATGCCCGGTTGGGAATACCCGGTTGGGTATAGACAACTAGGCAGGTATGAAAGGAGCAGGAAAGAAAATGAAATTGTATGATGAACTGGTGGCAAGAGGATTGATTGCGCAAGTGACAGATGAGAACGAGATCAAGGAATTGATCAACAACGGAAAGGCGGTTTTTTATATCGGCTTTGACCCGACGGCAGACAGCCTGCACGTAGGGCACTTCATGGCACTCTGCCTGATGAAGCGGCTCCAGATGGCAGGGAACAGACCCATCGCCCTGCTCGGCGGCGGCACGGCAATGGTCGGAGATCCGTCAGGAAAGACAGACATGCGCAGGATGATGACGACAGAGACGATCCAGCACAATGTGGACTGCTTTAAGAAACAGATGAGCAGGTTCATTGAATTTGGCGAGGGCAAGGCGATGATGGTCAACAATTCCGACTGGCTGCTTGACCTGAATTATATGGATGTGCTGCGCGAGATCGGACCGCACTTTTCTGTGAACCGCATGCTCGCCGCAGAGTGCTACAAACAGCGCATGGAGAAGGGGCTGACATTCCTCGAGTTCAACTACATGATCATGCAGAGCTTTGACTTCTACACATTGTTCCAGAAATACGGATGCAATATGCAGTTTGGCGGGGACGATCAGTGGAGCAATATGCTCGGCGGCACGGAGCTGATCCGCCGCAAGCTCGGCAAGGACGCTTACGCCATGACGATCAACCTCCTGCTCAACTCCGAGGGCAAGAAGATGGGCAAGACCGAGTCCGGCGCGGTGTGGCTCGACGCTGAGAAGACGACTCCGTATGAGTTCTTCCAGTACTGGCGGAATGTGTCGGATGCAGATGTGATCAAATGCCTGAAAATGCTCACATTCCTTCCGCTCGAGGAGATCGAGGTGATGGAGGAATGGGAGGGAAGCGAGCTCAACAAGGCAAAGGAGATCCTCGCGTTTGAACTTACACAGCTGGTGCACGGCACAGAGGAGGCACAGAAGGCGAAGGAGGCTGCCGCAGCGCTGTTTGCAGGTGGTGCGAACTCGGACAACATGCCAAAGACCGTGCTTGCTGACGAGAATTTTACAGACGGGAATATCGATATCCTGACACTCCTTGTGACAGCGGGCATGACCGCTTCAAAATCGGAGGCTAGACGTGCTGTGGAGCAGGGCGGTGTGTCTGTCAACGGAGAGAAGATCACAGATGCAAAGACGGCGTACACAAAGGATACGTTTACAGAGGAATTCGTGCTGAAAAAGGGAAAGAAGAACTTTCAGAGAATATGTTTATGATCGTGATCGAGTAGGGGAATGACCTTCTCCACTACCCGCGCGCCGGCCACCCGTCAGCGAACCGATTTATCGGTTTGATGACATTCTTCCTCTGGGTGCCCGTGTGCATAAAAATGAGCAGGCGTACGCCTGCTCGCTTTTATATCTTGAAGATCTCGTTGCCGTTGAGATAAAGCTCGATGATCTGTTGGATCTTCTCGGTGGGAGTAGATACCTGCTCCAGGGACAGGTCATGATTTAGAAAATCTATGATAGAGGCGAGGAATTTGCCCATGTCTGCCTCAAGGTAATACGGTCTGGTCAGCAGTTCGGGTGGGCGGTAGCTCAGATTAGTCGTGATCACTCTGTCAAATACCCCTTCTTTATAGGCATTGTCAAATGCGGCGAGACCATTCGTGAAGATTCCAAATGTAGTGCAGATAAACACGCGCTTGGCATTCATTGCCTTGAGCTGTCTGGCAGTGTCGATCATGCTGTCACCCGATGAGATCATATCGTCAATGATGATGATGTCTTTGCCCTTGATGTCATTTCCCAGAAATTCGTGGGCGACGATCGGATTTTTGCCGTTTACGATCCGGGTATAGTCACGCCGCTTGTAAAACATACCTGTGTCGGCGCCGATCACGGTCGAGAAGTAGATCGCCCTGTCCAGCGCCCCCTCGTCGGGCGAGATGACAATGATATGATCCTTGTCCAATATCAGATCCTTCTCTGCGTGCAGAAGTGCCCTCATGAACTGATAGTGCGCAGTAAAATTGTCAAAACCGCTCAGTGGTGCGGCGTTCTGGATCCTTGGATCATGGGCGTCAAATGTGATGAAATTGCTGACACCCATCTGGGTAAGTTCTTTGAATGCGTATGCGCAGTCGAGCGATTCTCTTCCGTTGCGCCTGTGCTGCCTGCCCTCATACAGGAAAGGCATGATCACACTGACGCGGTGGGCTTTTCCGTTTGTCGCCCCGATGATGCGCTTTAGGTCCTGATAGTGGTCGTCGGGGGACATGTGGTTTGTGTAGCCGTTCATGTTGTACGTCAGGCTGTGATTGCACACATCTACAAGGATAAACAGGTCTTTTCCGCGCACGGTCTCTTCTAGAACTGCCTTTCCCTCACCGCTGTTAAAGCGAGGCGTGCTGAATCTGAAGAGATAGTTGTTTTCGGCGTAACCCTGAAAAGCGGGATCATTGATATACACATTGTTTACTTTGCTGCGAAAGTCCACGAGATAGTTGTTTACCTCATCTCCGAGTTCCGCGGCGCTGTTTAGGACAAGCAGTTTTAATGGTGCCACAGGCATGGCATTTTTAAGCTGTTTCAGATATGACATTCGGCATACAGTCCTTTCTGGTTTTTCATAAAACGTTTCAATATATTTTATATCATTCAGGTAGTGACACGTCAAGGAATTTCTAGTATTATTATAGAAAGGTATGCAACAGTTCAGCCCGGGACTTCGCACTGCGCTGCGAAGTCCGTGAGAAAGCATAGCGGCCTAGATGCAGACACCGCGAAGCGGTTTTTGCATGGCTTGATGTTTGTAACAGGAAGCCGAAGGCTGAACTGTCACAAAGGTATAGATTTGGGATTGCTCGCTGCAAGGGCAGAGTGATCTGTGATAGATAAGGGAAATAGAAAAAGGATAAGGGATATATGGAAAAAGAGAACTTACACATCATCGACAAGGTGGCTCAGGGCAGTATCGCCGAGGAGCTGGAGATTGAGGCGGGCGACGTACTTGTCGAGATCAACGGAAATCGAATAGAGGATATCTTTGACTACCAGTACTATACACAGGACGAATATATTGAAGTGCTGGTTCGAAAACCGTCAGGCGAGGAATGGCTCCTCGAGATCGACAAAGAATATGATGAGGATCTGGGTATTACGTTTGAGAATGGTCTGATGGATGACTACCGATCCTGCCGCAATAAGTGTATATTCTGCTTCATTGACCAGATGCCAAAGGGAATGCGGGAAACGCTGTATTTCAAGGATGATGATTCGAGGCTTTCATTTTTGCAGGGAAATTATGTGACACTGACCAATATGTCTGACGAGGATGTCGACCGCATCATCAAGTATCATCTTTCTCCGATCAATGTCTCCTTTCAGACGACGAATCCCGAGCTGCGCTGCAGGATGTTGAACAACCGTTTTGCAGGACAGGCTCTGGAGAAAGCGTGGAAACTTGCCAGGGCAGGGATCACCATGAACGGGCAGATCGTGCTGTGCAAGGGGATCAACGATGGCGGGGAGCTGGAGAGAAGCATCAGGGATCTGTCAGCGTACCTTCCAAATCTGGAAAGCGTCTCGGTGGTGCCGGTCGGATTGTCCAAATACCGCGAAGGTCTGTTTGCGCTAGAGCCATTTACGAAAGAAGATGCCAGACAGGTACTTGATATCATTCATAGATGGCAGGAGAGACTTTATCCGGAGCATGGCGTTCATTTTATCCATGCAAGTGATGAGTGGTATATCCTTGCGGGGGAGGCGCTTCCGGAGGAGGAGCGATATGACGGCTATCTGCAGCTCGAGAACGGCGTCGGCATGCTGCGGCTTCTGATCGACGAGTTTCAGGAGGCATTTGACGGGCTGGGAACTGCGAGAGCTGCCGGGATCGCGCCAAGGGAGCTGTCGATCGCGACAGGGATGCTCGCCTGCAGCTTTATATCCGACATGGCTGGGCAGCTTATGGAGGCATTTCCGCAGTTGACGGTTCACATTTATCCGATCAGAAATGATTTTTTTGGGGAGATGATAACGGTATCCGGTCTGTTGACCGGACAGGATCTGCTGGCACAGCTCAAAGGAAAGCCTCTGGGGGAGAAACTGCTGCTGCCGCAAAATGTACTAAAGAGTGGTGAGACTGTATTTCTCGATGATATGACTCTCGCCGACCTCGAAAAAGCTTTACAAGTGCCGATAGATATTGTAAAATCAAGCGGGCAGGATCTGCTTGATGCGATATTGAAATAATAATTATAGAAGTGATATTATGGGCTGATTTCGTTATTGAAAGCAATATGTACCAAAAATACGGATAGAAATGGAGATACAGGATCAAATGGAACAGAGAACCAAGAAACCGATCGCAGCGATCGTAGGGCGCCCAAATGTGGGGAAATCGACGCTGTTTAATATGCTTGCAGGGGATAAGATCTCGATCGTGAAGGATACGCCGGGGATCACCAGGGACCGGATTTATGCGGATGTGACCTGGCTGAACTGGAACTTCACTTTGATCGATACCGGCGGCATTGAGCCCGACAGCAAGGACATTATTTTGTCGCAGATGCGCGAGCAGGCGCAGATCGCGATCGACACGGCGGATGTGATCATTTTTCTGGTCGATGTACGTCAGGGGCTTGTGGATGCGGACTCGAAGGTGGCTGACATGCTTCGCAGGAGCCGCAAGCCGGTGGTGCTTGTCGTCAATAAAGTGGACAGTTTTGCCAAGATGGAGGCGGATGTCTATGAATTCTACAATCTCGGTATCGGGGAACCATACCCGATCTCATCGGTCAACAAGCTGGGACTTGGAGAGATGCTCGATGCCGTGACGGCGCTGTTTGACAAGGAGGCGCTGACGGAGGAGGACGACGACAGACCGCGGGTTGCCATTGTCGGAAAACCCAATGTCGGAAAATCGTCCATTATCAATAAGATTGCCGGTGAGGAGCGCGTGATCGTGTCCGATATCGCAGGTACGACCAGGGACGCGATCGACACGGAGATCATGTACAATGACAGAGAGTATGTGTTTATCGATACGGCAGGACTCCGCAGGAAAAATAAGATCAAAGAAGAGCTCGAGCGCTTCATGATCATCCGCACAGTGAGCGCGGTGGAGCGCGCCGATGTGGTGGTGCTGGTGATCGATGCGGTGGAGGGCGTCACGGAACAGGACGCCAAGATCGCCGGGATCGCACACGACAGAGGAAAGGGGATCATCATCGCGGTAAACAAGTGGGACGCGATCGAAAAGGACGACAAGACGATCTATCGCTTTACGGAAAAAGTGCGCAGTACACTGTCTTTCATGCTGTATGCGGAGATCGTATTCATATCCGCGGTCACGGGACAGCGGCTGAACAAACTGTTTGAGACGATCGACATGGTGATCGAAAACCAGTCTCTGCGCATCTCGACAGGTGTTGTCAATGAGATCGTCACGGAGGCGGTAGCGCTCCAACAGCCGCCATCGGACAAAGGAAAGCGCCTCAAGATTTTCTACACGACACAGGCAGGCGTGAAACCGCCGACGTTTGTGGTGTTTGTCAACGACAAAGAACTGATGCATTTTTCATACACCAGATACCTTGAAAATAAGATCAGGGAGACGTTTGGTTTCAGGGGAACCCCGCTGAAATTCATCATCAGGGAGCGCAAAGAGGACAAGAAATAAATCATAATCAAAAATCATAAAATCAAAAAAATCATAATAAGAAAGGTCGTATTTGGAAAATGATTCGGTTGGTATGCTTGTTGATCGGTTATATTTTCGGCTGTTTTCAGACGTCGTACATCTACGGGAAGCTGCACGGCATTGATATCAGACAGCATGGGAGCGGCAATGCGGGAACGACAAACTCCCTCCGTGTCCTCGGGAAAAAGGCGGGCGCGATCGTACTGCTCTGCGATATCCTCAAGACAGGGCTTGCCATGACGGTTGTGAGACTGCTGTTTCGGGCACAGTACGGCGATATCTCGTATCTGCTTGTGATCTATGCGGCAGCGGGAGCGATCCTGGGACACAATTTTCCTTTTTATCTGGGCTTTAAGGGCGGAAAGGGGATCGCCTGCACAGCGGGACTCGTGATCTTTTTCCACCCGTATATGCTCATTCCGCAGGTCATCACTTTTTTCGGGATCTTCTTTGCGACGCATTACGTGTCACTGGGCTCGCTGGTGGTGGAGATCGTGCTGATCGCGGAGATGGTCATCTTCGGACAGATGGGAGTGTGGGGAATGGATCAGGCGGCGTTAAATGAACTCTACCTCGTGACGGTACTGCTGGCGCTGCTCGCCTTTTGGGGACACCGCGCCAACATTAAGCGGCTGATACATAAAGAGGAGAGAAAGACGTATATTAACAAGAGAGAAGAGCGATGAGGACGGGGATGATCCCGGGCAGATGCAGAGAAAATATACGGCAAAATGATGCAATAAAGGAAAGGGTGGTGTGCCATATGGCAAGGATAGGAATGATCGGAGCAGGCAGCTGGGGAATCGCACTGACGGTGCTGCTGCACAACAACGGACATGACATCACGGTGTGGTCAGCATTGAAGGATGAGATCGACATGCTTGGCAGGGAGCATGAGCATAAGGACAAACTTCCGGGGGTGAAGCTCGCGGACGATATCGTGTTCACGACAGCGCTTGCAGAAGCCGTGAAAGAAAAGGATATTCTGGTACTTGCAGTGCCTTCCTCGTTCACAAGGGCAACGGCATGCAGCATGAAAGAATGCGTGGCAGAAGGACAGATCATCGTGAATGTGGCAAAAGGGATCGAGGAGTCCTCGCTGATGACGCTCTCACAGGTGATCGAGGATGAGATACCGCAGGCGGATGTGGCGGTTTTGTCGGGGCCGTCCCACGCGGAGGAGGTCGGCAAGTGTATTCCCACCACGATCGTGGTCGGTGCAAAGACCAGAAAGACGGCGGAATCTATCCAGTCAGTATTCATGAGTGATGTGTTTCGGGTGTACACCAGTCCGGATGTGCTCGGCATCGAGCTTGGCGCGGCGCTCAAGAATGTGGTCGCCCTGGCGGCAGGCATCGCGGACGGACTCGGCTATGGCGACAACACAAAGGCGGCGCTCATCACGCGCGGCATCACGGAGATCGCAAGGCTTGGCATGGAGATGGGCGGCAGGTTCGAGACATTCTGCGGGCTGTCCGGCATCGGCGATCTGATCGTGACTTGCGCGAGCATGCACAGCCGCAACCGGCGTGCCGGGATCCTCATCGGACAGGGCAGGACGATGGAGGAGGCGATGGAGGAGGTCAAGATGGTGGTCGAGGGCGTGTTCTCTGCAAAGGCGGCGATGCGGCTGGCAGAAAAATATCATGTCGAACTGCCGATCATAGAGCAGGTGAACGAGGTGCTGTTTCATGGCAAGACGGCGGCGGCGGCAGTTAAGGATCTGATGATACGCGACAAGAAGATCGAGATCGCGCACGATGAGGAGTGGGGTGAGGTCAATTGAAGGACAAACCTGACGAGGCTGTACGATCGGACAGAGGGAGAGCGGTTTAGAAAGGAAAAAAGCGATGGGAGTTAGCTCGTTTTGAAAGGAATTTTGCTATGGAAAATGCAAAGGCGTGGGAGTATGCGATCGGTATTGTGCAATTAGACGGAATAAAACCATCTGATGATTTTCTTGAACTTGTCGATAAAGAAAAAAAAGGCGAGATGACAGGGGATGATATCCGTAGGGTACTTTACAAGAAATATAAAGTTGTCGAGGGGAAATCATAATGCGCGATCCGTATTTCTATGATGACTGCGATATCCTGAAAAATAATATGGGGATTAAGAATAGTGCGGCTTTGGATCTGGCAGAAGTGGAATTTGCCTGCAATGCGATTCATGAACTTGCGTATGAGCCGTTAATGGGTGATTACAATTTTGAACTTTACTGTAAAATGCACTTTCACATTTTTAGGGATCTTTATGATTGGGCAGGCATTCCCCGGACTGTATCTATGGAAAAGCAAGAAGCTATATTAGGGTATATGTCTATAGAATATGCGCAGCCAGAAGAGATTGCAGAGCAGACCGGATATGTTTTGGATAGAATGAATCGCAGAAACTGGGGAGAGATGGATATTTCTGAACAGGCGGAATTTCTTTCACAGGATATGGCTGATTTATGGAAAGTGCATTGTTTTAGGGAGGGAAATACAAGAGTTACAATCACATTTGTCTGTCAATTTGCGGATGATCATGGTATGCCTATTGACAGAAAATTGTTTGAAGAAAATGCTGGTTATACTAGAATTGCTCTGGTGGCAGCCTCCGCAGTTTTTCAAGATGCAGATTTTAGAAAAATGGAGTATCTTGTTAAGATTGTAAGAGATAGTTTGGAAAGAGGACGAACCTCACAAGGAAGATGGCGAAATCCTGGGGAGGGCGAAAAGTAAATCACAAATGATACTGGCAGCTGCTTTTCAAATATTTAGCTGAACAGATGGAGAGGCTGAAACGCTCTGCAAAAGGAGCACATTATGGAGGAAAGAGAAGAGAGCGGCAGAATCAAAGTAGAATGCTCTGCTTTTAAACCGCTGTGATCAGTTTCCGTCTCTGACAGACGGGTACAATGGATAAAGTAAAACATAATATTTAAGAAAGGAAACATACAAAATGGCAAACACAGAATTTAACAGCACACGGGATTACGTGGCAAGCGAGGAGCTGCTCGCGAGTGTCAATGTGGCGATCGCGCTGCAGAAGCCGCTCCTGATCAAGGGAGAGCCGGGCACAGGGAAGACGATGCTCGCCCAGGCAGTCGCGAATTCCCTCGGCAGGAAACTGATCATATGGAACATCAAGTCCACGACAAAAGCGCAGGATGGACTGTACATGTACGACACGATCCAGAGACTTTATGACGGGCAGTTTGGCGTGGAGGGTGTCGACGATATCGCGCGGTACATCAAACTCGGAAAGCTCGGCGAAGCGTTTGAGAGCGACGAGCAGGTGATCCTGCTCATCGACGAGATCGACAAGGCGGATCTGGAATTTCCCAATGACCTGCTGTGGGAGCTCGACCAGATGGAATTTTATATCCATGAGACCAAGCGCACCGTCAAGGCAAAACACAGACCGATCGTGATCATCACGTCGAACGCCGAGAAGGAGCTTCCCGACGCCTTTTTGAGAAGGTGCATCTTCCACTACATTGATTTTCCGAACGCGGATCTGATGGAGGAGATCATCAGGACGCACTACCCCGATGTAGAAGAGAATCTCATGAAGAGTGCGATGCAGGTATTTTATGATATCCGTTCCCTGCGCGATGTGCGCAAGAAGCCGAGCACCTCGGAGCTTATCGACTGGATCAACGCGCTGCAGATCGGCGGCATCCCGGCGGACACGCTGCGGTCAAAACTCCCGTTTGTCGGCGTGGTCGTGAAAAAGGACGAGGATCTGGAGACGGTGCGGCAGGAGATCCATTGAGATTTGGCAGGGAAACTGTGAGAATGACAGTAGTGTCATAAGGACAGTGTACATGAAATGAGGGAAAAGCATGTTTTCTAAATTTTTCTACACATTGAAAGAAAAAGGGCTCGAGGTCTCATTGAGCGAGTGGCTGGACTTGCAGGAAGCGCTTGACAAGGGACTGTGCGAGAGCTCGCTGACACAGTTTTACTATGTGGCGAGGATGATACTGGTGAAGAGCGAGACAGAGTTTGACAAGTTCGACATGGCATTTGAGGAGTGTTTTAAGGGCGTGAAGACCGAGACGGAGGTCGGAAAAAATATGCTGCGGTGGCTCGACAAGTCCGATATGCTGGAGCTTGCCCACGAGGAGGCGAGGAATCACCTGAACCAGGTCGAGGATATCCAGGTGGACAAGGACGATGTGGAGGAGAAGTTCAAACAGCGTCTGAAAGACCAGAATGAGGAACACAACGGCGGAAGCTTCTGGATCGGAACGATGGGAAAGACCTCTTTTGGAAATATGGGCGGAAATGTGGGCGGTGTGCGCGTCGGCGGCCAGACGGGCTACCAGTCGGCATTTTCCGTCGTGGGTGCGCGCAAGTACCGGGATTTCAGGGACGACAAGGTGATCGACAACCGCCAGTTCCAGATGGCGCTGCGGCGGCTGCGCCAGTTTTCCACAAAGCTCGATATCCCCAAGTCGGAGCTTGACATCGACGAGACGATCGACAAGACCTGCAACAACGGCGGGTATCTCCAGATCGAGATGATGAAGCCGCGCAAAAATGCGGTGAAGCTCCTGCTTTTGATGGATTCCGGCGGAACGATGATCCCGTATACGAGTCTGATGAACGATCTGTTCCAGTCCGTGAACAAGTCCAACCACTATAAGGATGTGAAAGTCTACTATTTTCACAACTGCATCTATTCCAAGCTGTATAAGACACCGGAGTGCGAGAACGGCGACTGGATCGATACCGAGTGGATGTTCCGCAATGTGGGCAGCGACTACAAGGTGATCATTGTCGGCGACGCGGCGATGGCGCCGGAGGAGCTGTACTCAAACACAGGTAACTACAGGGGGCCAAACGGCGGGCTGTCCGGTTTTGAGTGGCTGCAGCTGATGAAACGGCACTACAAAAAGATCGTGTGGATGAATCCTAAGATGGCACCGGGCCGCGCGCCGTGGCGTGAGGCGGAGACTGCGGTGAAAGAGATATTTCCTATGTACAAGCTCACGGTAAAAGGCTTGAACGAGGCGATGGTCAAACTGATGGCAAATAAATGATCGGACGGATCAACGAGTAAAAGGGAAATGAAGTACGGGGAGAGGGCGAAGATATGGAAAAGAAGGCACCTGAGAAAAAGGTACATCTGCGGGAGGGTGATGTATTTTATGTCTACGACAAGAGGATCAACAAATGTGTCAGGGAGGACTGTGAGGGGATCGTCAAATACGGTCTGACACTCCAGGTAAACATGCAGAACGGCGACACACTCAATACGTATGAATGCAATAAATGCCACATGAAGTACACGGCATATCCCAATTATGTGCGTCTGACAGAGACAAAGCAGCTGGTTATATACAATCAGGAAGCGGTGGATGCCTGTGACAGAAAGCGCGCTGCAGATGCCGCAAAGCAGGCGGCGCGCGAGAAAAAGAAAAGGGCGCTTGCGGGGAAAGCCGGCAGTGCACGCAAGGAGGGCGGCACACGCGGCGCTGCGCGCAAGGCGAAGGGCGGCACAGACACGGATGGCAGGGCGCGCAATGGGAAAGCGCATCCGCAGACAGGGTATCGCAAAAAATAGAATAGAGAACAGGATAAAGAATCATAACCGGAAAAAGGATCGTTATGGTTCTTTTTTTGTGCAGGAATGCATAGGTTTAAGTAGATCATCTAAATTCACTGGCAAGTACGCAGATGCACAGACTTGCAGGCAGGGTTAGACAACGCTAATCAATTATCAAAGAACAGGAAAGGGGAATACCATGAGCCAGCTTGATGCAAATCAGGAATTTAATCTATACAGGGATATCAGCCAGCGCACTGGCGGGGAGATCTATGTAGGAGTGGTGGGACCGGTTCGGACGGGAAAATCCACTTTTATAAAGCGCTTTATGGATCTGATGGTGCTGCCGCAGATCGAGAATGAGCACGAGAGGACACGCACACAGGACGAACTGCCGCAGAGCAGCGGCGGACGCACGATCACGACGACAGAGCCCAAGTTTATCCCGAAGGAGGCAGCCCAGATCGAGATCAGCGACGGTATCAATGTCAAGGTGCGGCTGATCGACTGTGTGGGGTATATGGTCGACGGCGCCGCGGGGCACATGGAGGAGGACGTGGAACGCATGGTAAAGACACCGTGGTCCAGGGAGGAGATACCGTTCACGCAGGCGGCGGAGATCGGCACGCGGAAAGTGATCCAGGATCACTCGACGATCGGCATCGTAGTCACCACGGATGGGAGCTTCGGCGAGATACCGCGGAGTGCCTACAAGCCTGCGGAGGAGCAGACCATCACGGAGCTCAAGGAACTCGGAAAGCCGTTTGTGGTGCTAGTCAACACGACCAAACCGTATTCCGACGAGGCAAAAAATATCGCTGCGGAGTTGGAAAAGAAACATGAGATCAAGGCGATCCCCGTCAACATCGAACAGCTCCGGCGCGATGACATCACGATGATACTAGAGCAGATCATGTACGAGTTTCCGGTGTCCGTGATCGAGTTCTACACGCCCAAGTGGATGGATATCATGGAGATCGACAATCCCATGAAAAAAGAAGTGATCGAGAAGCTGCACGTCATCATGGATAAGGTCAGGACGGTGCGCGACCTGGTGGAGAAGGATTTCAGCCAGCTGCTTGAGAAGGACAGTGAGTATATCAGGCGCTGTAAGTACGACCAGGTGAACATCGCAGACGGTTCCGCCGCCTTCTTGCTCGAGGGGGACACGAAATATTACTACGAGCTGCTGAGCTCCATGACAGGGGAAAACATATCGGGCGAGTACCAGCTGATGCAGCTGCTGTCAAGCCTGGCTGACATGAAGCGCGAGTACAAGAAAGTGCTCAATGCACTCGAGAGCGTTCGCCAGAAAGGGTACGGTGTCGTCACACCGGAGCGCGACGAGATCATGCTGGATAATCCGACACTGATCAAGCACGGCAACAAATACGGTGTGAAGATCAAGGCGCAGAGCCCTTCGATCCACATGATCAAGGCAAATATCGAGACTGAGATCGCGCCGATCGTCGGTACGCAGCAGCAGGCGCAGGATCTGATCGGATATATCTCGGACGCGGAGACCTCCAAGGAGGGCATCTGGGAGACGAACATCTTTGGCAAGACCGTGGAGCAGCTGGTCAATGACGGCATCACGAGCAAAGTCTCCATGATCGGTGAGGAGAGCCAGATCAAACTGCAGGATACCATGCAGAAGATCGTCAACGACTCCAACGGGGGGATGGTCTGCATCATTATTTAGGATCTGTATTCAGGTATTGAGGGATGAGCGATGCGGATCTGATCCAGAATATGAAAAACAGGTTGACATGTGTGACTTATCAATGCTGTAGTTGCAGCACAGGAGAGGTTGCATGTGTCAGCCTTTTTGCGTGGGATCCAGCAACCTATTTGCACACAAAATGCTAAAGTGCAAGCTTTTTGGCGCACGTTTTTCACTACTTTTATTGACGAGTGAACAGTAATGTGGGAGTTACTGTTCACACAGGACTTAGCATTTACTGCTAAGTCCGTACGAAAACGTTCATCCAACAAGCAAAAATCCATTTGCGAAGCAAATTTTGCATGGATTTTTGCCTGTTACTGGAACGGAGCGAACAGTAACATATGGGATCAAACAGTAGATGAGCTGGTTTATAAACTTCTTTCATTTATGATAATGATATGCTATAATGTAGACAGCACAGCAGTGTTTTCGAAAAGCTGGATCAACGATGGACAGATAAGTCCATTGTCATAAAGGGAGTATAAGTATGGAGAACAGGGAACTGATTCGTCTGGCACTGGAGGCGAGAGAGATGGCGTATGTGCCATATTCAAAATATATGGTCGGTGCGGCGCTTCTGACAAAGCGGGGAAGTGTGTACAAGGGATGCAATATCGAAAATGCAGCCTACACGCCGACCAACTGCGCGGAGCGGACAGCGTTTTTCAAGGCGGTGAGCGAGGGAGAACGCGAGTTTGAAGCGATCGCGATTGTCGGCGGCTATCAGGGGGCGCCGACAAGCTATGCATATCCTTGCGGTGTGTGCAGGCAGGTTATGATGGAGTTCTGTGATCCGGCAGGATTTCGGATCATCACAGCGGTCTCGGAGGAACAGTATGTGGAGCGGACGCTCGCAGAGCTGTTCCCCGAGGGATTTGGACCGGATAATTTGTGATCAGGGTGAAAGCCTCCAAGTTCAAGAGGATTTGGGGGTTTTTACAATTTGTGCAGTAGGCAGATTGGAGGAAACTATGGAGATCGCAGTACTTTTTGCAATATTGGTGGCAGTTTTTCTGTATGTGATGATCAGGGGGGCAGTGGAGGAGAAGAGCCGCAGGAAAAGATACCGCAGGCAGCTCAAAGAGCTCTACGGCAGCTTTCCGGACAGAACCTACAGCCCGGAGGAGCTTGACCGGATAGCGCGCTACTACTGGCATACGTGTGAGAAAGACTGCGGCGCCGAAAATGATATCGACGGGATCACCTGGAATGACCTGGCAATGGACAATGTTTTTGCGCGCATGAATTTCACACAGTCCTCGTCGGGTGAGGAGTATCTGTATGCGATGCTGCGGCGCCCTGTGACTGACGACAGAGACGGCAGACAGGAAAAGATGGAGGCGCACATCCGCTATATGATGACGAGCGAGAAGGAGCGGCTTGATACGATGATGTCCCTCAGAGATCTGGGGCGCACAGGTAAGTACGCGCTCTCTGACTATCTCGATTACCTTGATGAGCTTGGCGTGCGCGGCAACAGTATGCACTATGGCTGCATCCTGCTGCTCCTGGTGGCGGTCGCGGTGATCTTCGTGCGGGCGTCGCTGGGAGTGCCTCTGCTGATCGCGGCAGCGTGCTTCAACATTGTGACATATATGAAAGAGAAAGGGATCGCAGCCCCTTATGTGACGACATTTTCCTATATCATGCGCATGATCCACTGCGCTGACGACATCATAAAGCATCACTATGGTCCCGAGATGGAGGATTATGTTTCGACCTTAAGATCAGAGAGGGGAAGCTTTCGGGATTTCGAGAAAAATTCGGGGATGGTGCTGAAAATGAACGCCTCGACCGGAAACATCGATGAACTGTTGTTTGATTATATCAAAATGCTGACACACATCGACCTGATCCGCTTTAATAAGATGCTCCATATTGTCCATGAGAACAAGCGTGAGATCATCGGGCTTGCCGAAGATATCGGTTATATTGATGCGGTGATCTCCATAGGATATTTTAGGGCGGCGCTGCCATATTATACGACGCCTGTGCTCAGGACCGGGTGCGACAGTCCGTTTGCGATCAGCGAGGGATTTCATCCGTGCATTGACAGCCCGGTCGCAAACAGCTTTTCACAGCGCAGAGGTATGATCATCACCGGTTCCAATGCGTCGGGCAAGTCCACCTTTTTGAAAATGACTGCGATCAACGCGATCCTGGCGCAGACGATACACACCTGCGCGGCAAAAATGTACAAGGGCAATTATTACAGGATCTATTCCTCCATGTCACTGCGGGATGATCTCGGCAGCGGTGAGAGCTACTATATCGTGGAGATCAAGGCGCTCAAGCGCATCGTGGACGCGGCGGGCACGGGGGATAACACGCCGCTTTTGTGCTTTGTGGACGAAGTGCTCAGAGGTACGAATACGGTGGAGCGCATCGCCGCGTCGACACAGATCCTGGAGCGGCTGTCACAGCAGGGGATCCGCTGTTTTGCGGCGACGCACGACATAGAGCTAACACATCTGCTGGAGCGGTATTATGACAATTATCATTTTGAGGAAGAGGTCAGAAACGACGATGTGCTCTTCTCGTACAGACTTCTCGAGGGAAGGGCACACACCAGGAATGCGATCAAGCTTCTGGAGATCATAGGGTTTTCTAAGGAGATCATCAGAAGGGCGGACGACATGGCAAGGGCGTTCCTTGCGGATGGCGAATGGTCTGCCGAGTAAGCGAAACTGTTTGTGGAGGGGGACATGAAAACAGTATTGTCAAAATATCTAAGACCGTACTACGGACGTATGCTGCTGGGGTTTGTCATCAAGTTTATCGGGACGATCATGGATCTGTGCCTGCCCTGGATACTGGCGTATATGATCGACACAGTGATCCCGCAGGGGAGGCGGAATGACATTTTTGTGTGGGGATTTGTGATGCTAGTCTGCTCGGTGCTCGCGCTCACGTTCAACGTGGTCGCAAACCGCATGGCATCCAAGGTGGCAAGAGATACGACGGAGACGATACGCCGCGATTTGTTTGTGAAGATCATGTGGCTCTCCAATGCGAAGACGGACGAATTCACGAAGCCGTCCCTGATCTCGAGACTCACAACAGACACCTACAATATCCAGCAGATGCTGGGGAGAGTGCAGCGCCTTGGCGTCCGCGCCCCGATCCTGGTGATCGGCGGCATACTCGTGACACTGACACTCGATCCGGTGCTGACGCTCGTGATGGTCTCCGTGATGCCGGTCACGGCGTTTGTCACGTACTATTTTTCCAGAAAAAGTATCCCCATGTACAATGCGCTGCAGAGGGCTGTCGACCAGTTTGTGCGCCTGCTGCGGGAGGATATCGCAGGGATCCGTGTGATCAAAGCGCTCTCCAAGACGGACTGCGAGGAACAGAAATATGATGACCTGAACAAAAAGGTGGTCACGCTGGAGCGGCGGGCGGATGTCACGATGGCGGTCGTCAATCCTGCCACGAACCTTTTTCTGAACCTCGGGCTGGTGTTTGTCGTGATCGTCGGTGCGTACAGGGTGGATCAGGGCACCTCCGAGGTCGGCAAGATCCTGGCATTTCTCACCTATTTTACGATCATATTAAATGCCATGATCAATATTTCCAAGATGTTTGTCATCATTTCGAGGGCAGTGGCGTCGGCGGACCGTATCATGGAGGTCATCGATGTGCCGGATAGGATGGATCCGGATAAGATAAGTCTGGATAAGATAAATCAGGATCAGGTGCAGTCTGTGCACGGCGAACAGCCCGCGGAAGAGGAGGCATATATCTGCTTTGAGCATGTGACATTCTCCTATCGGTCTGCGGAGGCAGAGCCCAATCTGGCGGACATCAGCTTCTCGCTGAAAAAGGGTGAGACGCTCGGGATCATCGGCGCGACAGGCTCAGGGAAGAGCACGCTCGCCGCGCTGCTGATGCGTTTTTATGAGACTGATCGGGGAAATATCTATATAGAGGGTGAAGATATCCGTTCCATGGAGGCTGGCAGGCTCAGGGAACGGTTTGGCGTCGTCTTTCAGAACGATACGATCTTTGAGGATTCCATCGCGGGGAATGTCCGTATGGGACGGACACTGTCAGATGCGGATGTCAGAAAGGCGATCGAATATGCGCGGGCGAAAGAGTTTGTCGAGGAAGCAGGGCGGGGATATGATGACCACATCAATATCCGCGGAGCCAATCTGAGCGGCGGGCAGAAGCAGCGCATACTGATCGCGAGGGCACTGGCGGCAAAGCCGGATATCCTGATCCTGGACGATTCCTCGAGCGCGCTGGACTACAAGACGGACGCTGCCCTGCGCCGTGAGCTGGCAGCGCATTTTGCGGACACGACGAAGCTGATCATCGCACAGCGCGTCAGCTCGATACTGCATGCGGATCACATCATGGTGCTCGAGGACGGGAAAATGATCGGGTACGGCACGCACGAGGAGCTTTTGGAGCACTGCGAGGTGTACCGGGAGATCCGCGACTCACAGATGTAGATCGATTTAGACTGGTTGGAGGTAGGTTATGGCGGAAGGGCAGAAAAAGTACGAGAAACCAAAGAACCGCAAAAAGACGGTACTGCGGCTTGGCAGCTATATGATACAGTACAAATATCTGGTGCTGTTGGCGCTTGGCTTGACATTGGGAAGCAATCTGCTGGCGCTGGTGGGACCGATGCTCTCGGGCTACGCGATCGATGCCATAGAGCCGGGCGCCGGAAAGGTAGACTTTGCGCGTGTGTTTTACTATGCAGGACTGATGGTGGTTTTTTATGTTGTTTCGTCCGTGCTGTCTTACATATTATCCGTCCTGATGATCCAGATCAGCCGCAAGGTCGTGTATCAGATGCGCAAGGATGTATTCAATCGTCTGATGGAGCTGCCGGTCGGGTATTTTGACACGCACCAGACAGGAGATATCATCAGCCGCATTTCATATGATATTGACACGGTAAACACCTCGCTTGCAAACGATATAATTCAGATCTTTACAACCCTGATCACGGTTGTCGGCGCGTTTTTCATGATGATCGTCATCTCGCCCAAGCTGGTGCTGATCTTTGCCTTTACAGTGCCGTTGTCGATCGCGCTGACCAGATTCATCACGGGAAAGACGCGCCCTCTGTTTCGCATGCGGTCGCGCAGATTGGGCGAATTAAACGGTTTCGTGGAGGAGATGATCTCAGGGCAGAAGACGTTGAAAGCATATCATCAGGAGGAAAACACGATCGGCAGGTTTGACGGCAAAAACGGGGAGGCGGTGGAGGCTTATTACAGGGCAGAGTATTATGGAAGCGTTGTCGGCCCTGCGGTGAATTTTGTCAACAACCTCTCCCTCGCGCTGGTGAGCATGTTCGGGGCGCTGCTCTTTCTGAACGGGCAGATGCGCATTGGCAGTATTTCTTCGTTTATCCTGTATTCCAGGAAATTCTCCGGACCGATCAACGAGGCGGCAAATATCATGAGCGAGCTGCAGTCTGCGCTCGCCGCTGCAGAGCGCGTATTCCATATGATCGACGAGCCGGCGGAGACCGCTGACTGCACAGGCGCACTGGAACTTGAGAATGTTGACGGCGATGTCCTGCTGGAAGATGTGAGCTTTGGGTATACGAAAGACCAAAAGATCATCAAAGGTCTGAACCTGCACGCCGCATCGGGAAAACTTGTGGCGGTCGTAGGACCGACCGGAGCCGGAAAGACGACGCTGATCAATCTGCTGATGCGTTTTTATGACGTGGACGACGGAAGGATCTGTGTGGATGGTCACGGCATCTGCGATGTGACACGCGCAAGCCTGCGCCGGGCGTATGCCATGGTGCTGCAGGACACATGGCTCTTTGAGGGAACCGTCTTTGACAATATCGCCTACGGCAGACAGGGGGCGGCTTTGGAGGAAGTGACCGCCGCCGCCAGGGCAGCCAGGATCCACTCGTACATCAGGCGTCTGCCGCAGGGGTACGACACTGTTCTCACCGACGAGGGAACCAATATCTCAAAGGGACAGAAACAGCTGCTGACGATCGCGCGGGCGATGCTGCTGGACGCGCCGATGCTCATTCTCGACGAGGCGACCTCCAATGTCGACACCAGGACAGAGCAGCAGATCCAGCAGGCGATGCGCAGACTGATGGAGCACAAGACCTGCTTTGTCATCGCCCACAGGCTCTCGACCATTCAGAATGCGGACGTGATCCTGGTGGTAAACCACGGGGAGATCGTGGAGCAGGGGACGCACGGGGAGCTGATGGAGCGGAAAGGATTTTATTTTCAGATGTACCAGGCGCAGTTCGAGTAGGGATATCGACGTTTGGGAAAGGATGAAGGATCGCGGTGGATCTGGTATGAGAGTAATCATCATTAACGGTCCCATGGGAGTGGGAAAGACGACAATAGGAAAATATATCGCAACAAAATATGCAGGGACTGCTTTTATAGACGGGGACTGGTGTCTGGATCTCCACCCGTTTGTCGGCAACCGCGAAACGAAAACAATGGCAATCGACAATATTCTGCATATGGTCGACAACTATAGGAAGTGCTCGATCTGTAAAATGATTGTGCTGGTGTGGTTGATGGATGAACAGTGGGTGTATCAAAAAGTTGCCGGCGGAATCGCTGATATGGGATTGGATGTGAAAAGCGTTGTTTTGGTATGCGGTCAAAAAGATCTGGCTGACAGATGGGAGAACGATAAAAACTGCGAGTGGAGAACACCTGAGTGGTTTGAAGTAAGCTTAAAGTCTTTATCGCTTTTCTCGTCTTTGGAAAACGGTATCGATACAAGCAGCCTGACAGTTGAGGAGATCGCGGATCGGATCATGCGTTAAAGCGCGAACCCGATCTGAAAAACAAAGCCTGAACTGTCAATGTCTGCTGATATGTTCTGATGCACAAAAATTTCTGATGAAAAAATTTTTGATGAAAAAAATTTCTGTGCAGAAAATTTCTGATGCACAGAAAATTCAAATGTACAAAAAATTTTAGTGCACAAAAAATGGAAGCAAAGGGGCTCGAACCCTTGACCTCCCGCTAGTCAGGCGAGCGCTCATCCCAGCTGAGCTATGCTTCCATGTTATCTATTATACCATGTTGTTCTGATATTGCAATATATTTTTTTAGAATTGTACTGATCAGCGGATCAAAATTGTTACCGTTCACACCCCAACTGATTCTGATACAATTTTGTGCAATGAAGGTGTAAACAGCAACAGTTTTTGCGCACGCTTTTCACTGCGCTGATTGACGACTGAACAGCAGTGATAAGAATCAGGCGAACGCGATCAGTCATGCCGCATTCTGTCATCGTACGTCTCACAGAAGCGCGCGGAAAAAGAGGGTTCTTCATCAGCTGCATACAGGTGTGAGATATCTCCGAAACTGCTGACGCGGAAAATGCCAACACCCTCCCTGCGTTCCTCCGTGTAGATCGTGGTGACGGATGTGGGAGCCGCTGCCGTATGGTGCCATAACACCATGGGGGAGAGGTTCATGAGATGGCTCAAAAGGACACATTCCACGCCGAAGTGGCAGAAGAAAGCAAGAGTATCACGGTTTGGCTTTTCCACACGATAGATGCCGCCCTCCCTGACATATCCATGCTCCGCCAGCAGTTTGTCAAAACTGTCGGTTATCCACTGGTATTCCCTGCCGACATCTCCCTCCGCCATGGCCGGATGCGCACTCCACTGATCCCGGTCATAAAAACACCTTTCGCCTGTCCAGTCCTTGGGAAGCCAGTCCCATGCGATCGTGCGCCTGTCTGCCACATCGGGGCGTCTGATCGAAGGCGCAAATTCACGCAGCCACTCGTGGGTGGCAGCAGTGCGGTTCATTTTCTCCAGTGTGCAGGACGCGGTGGCTTGGGCACGTCCAAGCGGCGACACATAGAAGCTTTCGATATTCATTTTGCAGAGTCTCTCCGCTAACAGCCTGGCTTCCCGCCAGCCCTTTTCAGTCAGTGTATCGTTTTCATAATCGGGATCGCCATGTCGTATGATCAATAGTCTCATAAAGATTTCCTCATTTCTTTTGTCGATTGTTATTTTTATCACAATGATACAGTATCGTGTTTTCCAGCAGGTTTTCATTGTATCACAGATTCTTTCATCTCCTTTGATACCTCCATCATAGCCCAAAGTGTACAAAATATCAACAGTGAAAACTTTATTGTATGGCAAAGCATTGTCATGGGTGAACTCAACTGCGGTTAGAATTGACTAGAATACGCTTTGATTGAATCAGTGCACGGTCTGATATATACTCAATATAAGCTGATCAGCAGGAAACAATGCAAAGATATTTTAAACGGAGGTAAGATGAAAATGGATATCGGAAAACAGATCAGGGCACTGCGGCTTGCAAAAGGGGTCACGCAGGAGGAATTGGCAGAATATCTGGGTGTGTCTTTTCAGGCAGTATCAAAGTGGGAGACGGAGGCGAGCACGCCGGATATCGCGCTGCTGCCCGACATTGCAGTATTTTTCGGCATTTCGATCGATGAGCTGTTCCATATATCCAACGAGGCGGAATTTGAACGTATAGAAAATATGTTCTGGCATGAGAGACGCATCAGCCCAGAAACATTCATTCACTGCGTACGGTTCCTGGAAGGCGTGCCGCAGGATGATCCTGGGAGTGTCAGGGCGTACAGCTGTCTGGCATATCTGTATAACCACAGGGCAAAAAGCGACCATGAGACGGCGAGCGAATATGCCAAGAAGGTTCTCGATATAAATCCGGACGAAAAATCCGGTTGGGTTGCATTCCTGGAAGCAAACAACGGTGTATGCGGCGATGAGTGGTATGACAACCATTTTGAAGTCATTGAATATTTTAAGGAGTTTCTCAGAAGAAATCCCAACAATTATCGGGGGCTCTATGGCATTATTGAAAATCTGCTCGATGATGGGCGCTGCGACGAGGCGGTTCCGTACATCGAACAAATTCGCGCAGTGGCGAAAAATTATCAGTATGAGATTTATATGGGGGATGTGATGTTTGGAAAAGGCAGGCACCGGGAAGCCGTGGAGTACTGGAATGCAGCTGTGGCTCATTTTCCTGACACATGGCAGGCTTACTGCGGACGGGCAGATCGTATGAAAAGGCTGGGCAGATATGAGGAGGCGCTGGCTGACTATGAGAAGTGTTTTGACATACAGAAACCGCCCCGAATTACGGACGGGCTTCATTCCCGCGCCCAGCTCCATGAACTTATGGGGGACTATGCTGCCGCGATCGCCGACAGGGAGCGTCTGATCCAGTGCTTGAAAGAAGAGTACGGCACAGTTTCCGGTGAGGGAATCAACAGCCAGAAAAGGGAGATTGAGCGGCTGAAAAGGTTTTTGTGGACTGCTTGATAACATATGAAGAGACTTAGGTTTGATGCCAAAAATACGGGAAGCCAGCAAATTAAGGCTTCCCGTATTTTGTCTGCAGAAGGTGGATCAGTATGAAGCGGTGTTCAATACAGGCATTAGTCCGGACATGAACAGGTCTCGATTCAGAAGCTGTGCATTCTTTTGAGGAATGTCTGGAGAAAGCAGATTGAGTGGAAATTGATGTTAAAATATGGAAAAAAGCAACATTTAGAGGATAAAGAGCAAAAAATGAGAAGTGCACATATGTAACAACAAATATACTTAAAATAAGTTTATATTATAGAAAAAATTATCTATAATGTAACGAAGTAAATATGAAATTTTCTATTAAGGAGGTGTTAGGATGAAAATGTGTACAGATTTTCGTCGAAAGCTGGCTCTGTTTATGGCAGGTTGTCTAGTGCTTGGGAGTATCCAGCTGACTGGATTTACTGTGCAGGCTTCCACAGGTGGGAGCGGTGAAGCAACTGAAGGTGTAGGTGACTCAGATGGTGGAGACGTCAGTCGAGACGAATCAGGCAGCCTAGATTCCGACGAAGGCGAAGAAGGAGACCCGGATGGTGGAGATGTCAATCCGGACGAATCAGAAAACCCGGATTCGAGCGAAGAAGGAGACCCGGATGATGGGGACGTCA
>ERZ779626.40-NODE-40-length-97627-cov-31.357541_pt1 | contig 97627 bp, 84 predicted proteins | sample MGYA00514209_ERZ779626 | MGnify/ENA primary metagenome ERZ779626 (study PRJEB29562, sample SAMEA4376713) | mouse gut metagenome | isolation source: Cecum | study: EMG produced TPA metagenomics assembly of the A DSS colitis mouse model was used to assess the...
GGTACTATATGGAAAGTCAGAGAGTTTCTAAAAACTCTTTTGACCCCAACATCTTGCTAATAGTATATCATACATTTTTAAAGAAAACATATACTATTTTCATAGTCTTTTATCCTACTTTTATAAAATTCCGCAAAAAAACCACCCCTTTTATGGAGTGGTTGTTGCTAAAATCGGACTTGATTATGTGACAAATGACGATAGTATGAGCAGACCTTTTTGCGCCGCCCGTGATTGTCAATCATTTTTATCACAGCGAAATCAGAAAATGTGCTTGTCAACCGCCCAGAGGTCTGAACTGGGATTTATTCAACTCATATAAAAATCTTGAGAGTAAAAAGTTTATATGCTTAAGAAGCCAGTAAATCCTCACAGATTTCTGACTGATCCTGTACTTCCTGAATTAATCGTGTTATGTGTAACTTGGGGTTCTGCCACATAAATCTAAAAATATGTTTTCGAAGATAATGCATCATGGCACCTTCTGACACTTTTCCTTTTGACGGTGTACGCTGGTAACGGATCTGTTCCGAACAGAGTTTTTCTTCCATTCGGAGTGACAGGCATTGAATGCTTCCCATCGCAATACAGGACAGTGCCATGTGCATTTCAATCGCCCGCACTGTCTGCATGATTTTTCTGCGTGCATGGTCGCTTTCCACCTGCTCCAGGGCTGACGGTTCCGTTTTTTTCCGGTAATAATTCAGCCGGGGCATGTGCTTTGACCAGAAATGGTAACAGAATGCTCCGGTCTGCTGTTTCAGTTCCCGGAAGGTGCATTCGATCCGGAAGCGGTAACTGTAAAGCCGGATCATGGACAGCGGATTCAGTTCCAGGCTGGTACCGGCCAGAATGCTCTGTGTCCCATGGTATTCCACAAGGACAAAACGAAGCTCCTGATACAGTTTCTGTCCCCACAGAAGGTCAATACTGTAATAACGCAGTTTCTCTTCCTTTCCATAAACGGTTACTTTTGCTTCCCTGAAATACTCTTTATGGGACAGAAACAGGTCTTTCAGGCGGACAGCTTTTCCTTTTTTGGGAGGTCTTCCCCTTCCGGATTTTTGGAGAGAGGGTTTCTCAAAAGCAGTGCAGTTGCATTTTGCCTTTGTGACAATCTCCATATGGACCGTTTCCTCACTGGCAAGTTCCTGGAGCCTTTTCAGCGCGGGAACCGAAAGAAAATACCGGTCGAGCAGGAGAATGGAATTCCCAAACGTCTTTGCGGCCAGGTACGCATCCTCGACCATCTGTACCACATGGGACGCGCAGGATACCGTGGAAGCTTCCCATCCGAAGGTATCCTGCAGGCCGTCATGAAGCCGGATGCTTAAGGGAATGCATGCCATACTGCGGATGCTTCCTGCAAGAATTCCCAGACCGCCGAACATATGCCCGTGGATGAACTGCGGCTTTGCAGAGTTTTCAGATTCCTGGCAGAGTTTTTTCACTCCGGGAATACGCCGTCCTTCTTTGGACTGCTTGACGCCGTCTCCGACAAGGACATGAAAAGCACCTTCCTGATACAGAGGAAAGAACCGGAGAACTGTTTGAAACCAGCACTGCCGTATCCGGTCCAGGGACCAGGAGGAGGCACGGAAAAAATGGAGCATGGACAGATAACAGTCCGGTTTCAGGGCGAGGTCACGGATTACAGAAGTTACTCCGAGTTTATCGGAACGAAGCATCAACCCCAGGGTAAGAACCACGAACCAGCGGAAAGCCGCTTTTCTGGAGAAGCAGGATACAAAAGAGGATAAAATTTTATCAATAAAATCGAACATGGCATATGGTCAACCACCGGAAAATATGGTAAACTCATACACAGGAATAACTCTTTCAGGCGGTTTGTATCTTTCTTAAGTATTGGTAACTTAAAGATACCATAAAATGCCATAAAAGGGTTATTCTTTTTTATTAAAACTTTTTACTCTCCAGTAAAAATGTATGAATGAAAATTGGATTCCCATTTTTATCATTTTTATATGATTGATGATCAAGCGTGCTGATGCGTTGAAATCCTAATCTTTCTAAAAGTCTCCATGAGGATACATTCCGCACATCACAATCTCCATAAATTGTATGAATACCGACGGCCTCAAACAGATAATGAACAAGTGCATCACTTGCTTCTGTCGCATAACCTTGTCCGCAATATCTCGGATTAAAATCATAATCTATACAATAATGTCCTTCATCATCTATCCAATAGCCAACACTTCCTATAACTTTCTGCTTTACTTTTAATTCAGCGACAAGACGATTATCCATATCCTTCCACTCAGCAATCATGTTTCTTGCCTGTTTTTCCGACATTGGATAAAAATCTTCAAATTTGCTGACTTCTTCATCGGAAAAATATTTTAAAATATCCTCAAAATCTGTCACTTTATAATTTCTCAAAAGTAATCGATTCGTTTCTATCGTTATCATCTAACCTCATTCCTTATTCTGTTCTTACTATGGGTATCGTCCATTTACTTTAATGTTATAACAAGTGAGCGCTTTTGCAAATTAAGGATAAAAAGCGGCAAATAAATGCGCTCACAAGTATAAAGCCCTAACGGACGAAATCCGCCGGCACCGCATGTATTATGGGATGCCCTTAAAGTATAAAAAGTAAAACTACGATTTCTACAACCAGCAGAACCAGCAGGGCATACAGCAGTACCGGACAGGCTAAGACTCCCCCCGCAAGCAGAAGCATTACCACCGGAACCACATATTTCCGCGGATGGTGCCACAGGTCGCTTTCGATCTTCCAGTCCCGTATGGGATAAAACCATTCCAACAGCACAGACAACACCGCACTCTGCAAGGCAAAGAAAACAGCTCCCGCAGTCATCTGGACGGTGACGCTGCCGTTTTGTATCCGCCAGCTACAGAGGAAGATCACATCTGCCGCCATATTACAAAGAAAGATAAACAGGCAGTATGGAATGCCAAAGCGCCTTTTCTGCCCGGGCAGGAAACGGACTGCCTGCTCCAGATCAGGGTCACAGGACAGCAGGATACAGACGGGCGTATTGAAGGATAGAATTGCAAAGCCCACAGGAATAACGGACAGACTTGTCATTTCTCTAAAAAAACAGGGCAGTACCAAAGCTACACACCACATCACAGCAGTATTGAGCAGATAATTCTTATGGCAGCTCAGATACCGGAAAAAATACCGCCAAAGTGTCGCCCTCTTTCCCTGCCGGACTACATGGTAAGCTTTACCATGGCTTTTCCTACTCTCCTTCTGATAAAAATCGTATCCGTCTGCTCCCCATAAAATCAAGACAGCAAACAGACCATTCACAAGCAGCAACAGGTCAACCAGGATTTCATTTCCAAATATAATAGAATCCAAAGACAGAATTCCGGTGTCAGGTATTGTCATGCATAAAATTGCAGACACTATGGCGGCAGCCCATAGCCCGCCCACATACCAGTATTTCCTCACGGAATAAACCGCGGCAGCCATCAGAACCGCATGGATCATGCAGAGGAGCATTGCCACCAGTTCTACCGGTTTCCATGCAGAAACGGCCATCAGAACCGCGAAAAGCAGCCCAGTCTTTGTAAGAACCGTATAGGCGCCCAGCACCCCCACATAGGAAAAAACAAACTCCCTGCGTCGATGCGGCAGCATCAGCATCGCCGTAAGCTCCACCGCGTTATCTTTGGAAGAAAGGGCCTGCCACATCACGCCCGCAGTAAAGGTGCTGATCATCAAAACCCGTATAAACGATGCAATCTGAACCCGAAATCCGGCAATATACAGTCCCCAAAAGACAATCACATCCATGAAAAGAGTCCGTGGCAGCCGCTCATATTTTGCCCCAAACAGCTTTTTGGCAAAGGCTTTACCTGTCATTTTCATCATGCAGCGCCTCCCGTATATCCTCGGCATTGATCTGCCCGCGTTCAAATGTCTGCCGGATTCTGCCGTTCTCCAGGACAAATACCCGGTCAGAAGTCAGCGTGATGCTTTCTAGGATATGTGAGGAAAACAGTACGGTTCCATGTTCCTTATACCCCGAAATCTGCCGATACAGGTATTCCGTACTTTGGAAATCCAGCCCATTGACCGGCTCGTCCAGAAGAAGCAGCCTGGGTTTCAGGGCAAAAGCCGTAATCAGGAATGCCTTTTTTCGGTTTCCGGTTGACAGCTCCCTTAACAGGGTATCTGTATACTCTTCAAAATGAAAGCCCTGTATCAGCCCCGACACATTCGGAACCTCTTTCCCATAGGCAGCGCATACATAGGCCAGATATTCCCAGAAGGTAAAATACGAAAAAGAATTGTCCTCGGCAAACACCGTGTAGCGGCAGCGCTTAAAATCCTGCTTTCGGAAATCCACAGGTGCACCACAAAAGAAAATACCATCAGAACGAAAGGTAGGGAGCAGTCCTGAAAGTACCTTCAGAAATGTGGTTTTCCCGGCTCCGTTCAGCCCAATCAATCCTGCCACTTCATGCTCGTCCAGCGCAAAAGAGAAATCCGAAAGTATCATTTTCTCGTTATTGTACCATGCACTCAGATTTTTAATCGTCAGGAGCGCGTCTCCCATCTTACCTGCCTCCTTTGCCGTCCTTTTCTTTTTTCCATGCCGCATATGCGGAACACAGGAATACACCTGCCAGAACCAGATAAAGCCCCATCATCGGGAAGTTACCGGATATACCGCATACAATAGCTGCAACCAGCCAGATTAAACCAATGATTCCACGAATATAAATATGACGCATTGTTTTTCCCTCCTTCATTGCTTACGGTTCGTAATTTATATAGGGAATGTATTTATCTATCAAATCATAATCCTCTTTTGAGATCGTATATACTCCATTGTTCGTCTGCTCAATAAAATATTTCCCCTCATCTTCATATAGAAATAGTCTGCATATCACATTCTCTTTACTGGTAAAATCTACATTGATAATGTTTTCCACACGGACGGGTGTACCTATTTCGCCGCTCTTTGTAGTAGGTTTTGTATCTTCTAAAATACCCAGAATCCCTGCCATATCATCTTTGCCGTTTATCACGATGGGCATGTCAGAATTTTTTTTGAGAGTAAGGCTGTCTACTGCCCCTGCGTCTGGCAGCTCAAGTTCATATGTATTTAATTCTTTCGCCTCTATAAAATCGGGGATGACTGGTTTCCCTTTTCCCTCGAATTTCACATTATAAAACTTGTCTGTTTTTTCATCGTAAAGCAATGCATAGTCAAAATTACAGATTGGCAGATCCTGCTCTTTTTCTGCCGTTAACGTCTCATCCATTTGGCCGGGCCGGACAGTATACGCTTCGGCAGAAACCCCAAAAACCGTATATTCAGGCGCATATGTCGTCACCAGCATTTGTACGTCCGAAACTTTCAGGGAATATACCTCATCATCTTTTATGTTCATATCCGTATAATGGGATACTGCTTCGTTTAAGCGATCCGCAAGCATTTGCTCTGCAGGCTTATTTTTTGCCCAAAGCCAAATACATACGATTCCAATCAATACGATACCTGTTATAATTAAGAACAATTTCTTTTGCATAAACAGTGCTCCTTAAATTTATTGACATCTCTTTGCTTCTCTATGTATCCTGAATCTTTCTCCATACATATGCTTCTTTCAGCAGGCATTCTATGCATTCCTGCTTGCCTTCCGTATAGCTTCTTCGGTCGTCTGGAAATTGTAATGTTTCCCCCGGACATTGCCTTTCAAGAATACAAGCCCTTCGTCCAGCCTGTCTTTCAACCAGTTCTTTTTGGAAATGACCTGGATATCCTTGTTATTGGAGATCGCACAGCAGATGTGTTCTTTATCAATATTTTCGTGTGTCAGTTTTACAAGTTCCATACTCTATTGCCTCCTTATCGTTCAATCTGCATTTCTGTAAGCAAAAATCAACCTAACCACCCCTGATAAAACGCGACCGCTCCCAAAATTGCGCCTACAGCCATCCCCGCCAATGTTGCAACAATAATGATAGGATGCTCTTTCATCAGTTTCCCTAATTCTTTTAAATCGTCCATTGAACCTTTCCTCCTTTGTCCCACAACAGAAATTTGACAACTACTTTATATCAAAATTTCTGGTTTTCAAATCGCAATAATATCTGCCACTTGTAGCAGTAAACTTTAAAATTTGTCTCTATGTCAACTTTTAAGGCATTCCCTCCAGCCCTCTATCTATTTCCGCTTCTATTCATGCAATAATACCTTATCGAACCTTCGTAGTTCGATAAGTATGAATTGCCAACACAACTGCAAAGGAAATAACTTGTGCAGCCATGATTCGGACAATTTGTAATTCGTCTGCGCCCTTTAACGAAACGACATGCAGCATGTTTGTAGCAACGGTATTATTGAATAAATGGTCGCCAAGACCTGCCCATAGATTTCCTGTTATGCGGTAAAGAAGCCCCCATTTGATGCCCATAATCCCGGCAAGGATGATATAACCGATACCCATTAGAAGCATTGCCGCAAACGACATTTCTCCATTTATGCAGCTTCTGATGGGCATTACAATATGCCAGACACCAAACAAAAATGCAGCAATATAATTCGCTTGCATAAATGGCTTTGTTTCGGAAAGTGTTCTTATGAACAGACCGCGAAAAACGCCCTCCTCCATCCATACATTGACGATATTGAATAGTACACATAACAGAAAGAAAACAAAATCCGTATTTTTTATTTGAGAGCCGGTTAAGGAAAAACTGCTGATATAGATTTCCAAATGCGCAGGATTGCCTTGCAGCGCTAAAATCCCTAATTCCAGTCCAAAAGAAACGGCAAAGCAAACGCTTCCCAATAACAACCCTTTCAAAATACCGCTTACAAAACCGTCTCTTTGAAATCCAATATCACGCCATGTAAGATTTATCTTTTTCAATGCCAGCACCAAAAAGATAATTCCAATGACTTTATGGAGCACATTTTCTCCAATAGCTGTTTTGTCTGTTTCAATTAAAAAGTATTCCACAAACCTTACAGACAAGCAAAACATGAAGATTATCATGCATAAATTTGTTGATTTGTATTTTATGTTTTTTTCCATATATAGCTGCCTCCATCAGCACCAATTCCTTTTTTATATGCGACCTCCTGTCAAACAGGAAGTTACCAAGCCAAAAAATTTTTATATAACAGCAGTTTACAAGTTTTTGTGAAAGTTATATTTTTATGGTTTTGCATTGAATTAATATTCAATTTTCCTGTACTTTTCAGACAATCAAGTGCATATTTGTTACATTTTAATAGGTTATAAACTGGTGTTATATAATAGAGTACCAACAAAAATTATGATCGCTAATACAACAATGTTATATTGTATTGATGCTAAATAACAGATATTAAAAGCTGCGTGCATAATGGCAATCAGCAATATATTTCTGCATTGATAATAGGTTCTTCCCAAAACAACGGAAACAAGTAATGTCCATATACAAAGACAAACAATTTGTTCCATGCCCAATGAATTTCTGATTATCCACATAGGTATATGCCACACTGCCCAAACAGCGCCAACAAATATAACGCTGATGATTTTTTTCTTAAAAGGCGACCGTTCAAGCAAAAATCCCCGCCATGCTATTTCTTCAACAAGTGCTGTAATCAGCAGATATATACAGTTTGCCAATAGTGATGCTGATGACAAATAAATATTTACGTTCACTCCCGTTATAAGCGAATAGCAATAAGAACAGAATATCCCCGCAGCCATACATACAGCCCATATCAAAATATGTTTGGCTGTTATTTTCCCTGAAAACATCTGTAAAAAGTACACCTTGACATTCTGCTCGCAAACCAGCAGAAAAATAGCAGCTATCGAGGGGATGCACACATATAAGTATTTTACGTATAACAATATATTGGGAATGATAATTCCGTTTTGTTCTAGTAATGTAGGTACATAGCATATAAACGATAAAACATATACAACAGAAACCCATAACGTGAGTGTCAACTTATTTGTGTATCTCGCCATCACAATTTCTCCTTGCAGTACGAAAATCTTACAGCAATTCTGATTTCTCATTCTCGGCAAATTCCCGATAAACTGAAATTCATTTCTCTTTTTTGCTCATAAGAGAACAACTGATAGCTACAAATAAACCAATTAAAATCCACGGAAATGCTGCTCCTAAAAAATCACTAACCATACTTCATTCCTCCTTCAAAATTCCGATTTCTCTTTATATTTCTTCAGAAATTTCTTTGTTGTAATCCTCCGCATATTCTGTCATACTCTCAAAATGCCTTGGACAAATTCCCACATTTTCATATTCTGCAAGATACTTATTCAGAGCCTGATTGAAGACATCCACATTCTCTTCCAGATTTTTGGGGTTAAATTTATCCATAATTTCAAAGCCATCCACTGCGATACATTCTGCAATTTCATAGAACATCCACTGTAAAGACAATAAATTCATAAAGGAAGAATACATATCGTTTCTGCCTGCCGCCTCGGCCATTTTGTTTTTCCAGTTAGAATACATTTCCTCATACGTTCCACGCAGATTTTGTGCAGAAGGGCGTTCCTTTTTCTTCGGAACCTGCAAATACCCATTTGTCAAAACGAAAACTTCCGTCAGTTCTGCCCGTATCTTTTCCACTGTTTTTGCCTGAATGACGGCAAGAATCCTAGCTTCCATATCAAAAGGAAGTCCAAGCTGTTTCAGCTCATCCAGAGTCCTTTTCGTTCCTTTTCTGAAATACTGACCGTTATACAACATGACAGCATTTTCTATAAACGTAATAGCCGCTCCTGCACAGCTTCTGGCTTTTGATACAGATTGTGTGAGATATACCTCTGCAAGCAGCTTTTTTGCATCGCTATATGCCTTGTCAGCCTTTTCAAACCGCCTGTCCGATGCAAGCAGTTCTGCCGCTTTTCTTCTTATCTCATCCAGCCTTTTCAATGCACTTTTATCTTTGCAATAGACAATCTTCGAGTCGATCAGCTTAGACAAATGTGCATGGTCACACTGCGCATCATTTTCAAGCATATCCCAGCTGGTACAGTAAATATCATATCCTATATCAACATCATCTAATATAAATCCGTCAGCCAGAATCTGTCCGTTTTCGTCATTGATCAAGACCATCAAATCAAGATCGGATTTTTCATACTCATCTCTGGTAGCGACCGAACCATACACACCGATCAGTGCCAGAGAATCAGGGCACAGCGCATCTGCCTTTTTTATAATAGCGTTTATAATTTTTTCATTCCTATCATTCATCGCATATCCTCCCGATATATTTTGCTTTGGAGTAATTCACTTTTGCATTCAATGACTTTGGGATTATCATCACTTCGTTTCTGATATCAAAAATTCAGAACTTTCTGAATCTATGTTCCGCTTTACAGAACCTGTAAAAACACTGTTATGAACATGATGATTCCCACCACAATGGCGGTTATGCCAAAGAAATAGCTTCTCTTGTTTCCGTTTTTTCCATCGACAATCCAAAGCAGACCGCGCAGTATAAGAAGTAATCCTACAAAAAACGGAATAAATTTATTAACAGCCTCTGTCATTCCTTTTTACCTTTTCCTTCCTGCCCTCTCTTTTTCTGAAAAACATAAACGGCAGTATTGATGATACATAACAGCACAAAAAGGCCTGTAAAGTTAATCCAAATATCCCTGTATGCTGTTTTCGCCAAAGGTTCCCGCAGACCGCTAAACCAAACATACGCGAATGCTAGCAGCAAAGAGGGAATATAGGCAGTCAAATATCTGAGAAGCATTGGCTTAACAGGCAGATTTGTGCACAGCTCAAATGCAGCTATCCCAATCAGGAGGATCATAGCCCTGTCTAATTCATGCCAGTTGCCGCTTGGGTCTTCATAAACACCATTACAAAGGTACAAAACACTGTTCAACAATGTTATCACTGTATATATAATTGAGTAAATCGATACGATACGAAGCCACTTTTTCTTATTCATTTTCTTCTCCAATCTAAACAATTCAAACAACCGAAGCCATTCCAAATGCTTATCTCCGTCTAATACGAATACCATTTATGACTGCGCTTTCTTAATGTCAGCGTTCCTCACCGTAAATATGTTCCCATTTTATTGAGTCAGGCACCCATAATTCAAAACGACCTGATGACAACATCTATACTGAAAAAGAAATATTTGTGCCAGATTCCGATTTCGATGCTTCCCCAGTTTTCGTATAAATTACAGGTTCCATCTTAATAGCATCCACTGTTTCTTCTACAAAGATGTCGTTGTCTGCACCAATCTGAACAGAATCAGTCTTCCCATCCAATGTAGCCTTCTCACTTTCGCTGATGCTGATCGCATCCGTATCCCCCTTACGGTTTTCCTCTATCCTCTTTTCCAACTCTTCGCGCTGTTCCCTGCGTTTCTGAATAGCGTTTTCCTGCTCTGCTTTCGCTTTTTCTCTTGCCTCCTTTGCATCCTCCTTCATTCCTTTTTCAGTTGTCTTCTGGTAATCCTCTGCCTTATCTGCAAAGTCACTGGCATACCCCATTGCCCGTTCCATGACGGCTGTGTCTCCTCTGCGCTCTGCTTCCTTATAGACACGTATCGGTGTATTCATCAGTTTCATACTCATACTTGCCCCTGCAAGGCCTTCCATCGTTTTCGCATGCATCAATTTTGTACCTCCATCTGAAGCTTTCTGTACATAATCCTTTTGAAAAGTCCAATTACCGCTATGATTTCAACAATATCGGAAAACAGTGCGCATTTGCCACCATCTCCCGGTATTGATACTACACTAAAAATCCAACTCTCTTTTATTCTGATACAGCAGCATTCTGTCGCCTGTAGGTATCATTGTCTTTCTGGCTTAACTCGTTTTCTACCTGCGCCAGCTGTTTCTCCAGTTCCCGGATTTTCTTTTCATCTCCAGAAGCTGACTGAATCTGCTGTTCCAGCTGCTGTTTCTCTTCTTTCAGCTTTTTGATTTCCCTATCAACTTTATCCGTATTTGTGACACATTTCTCCTCCGGCTTTCCCTAGCTGTCCCCGCTTACCTTCGGCTCTTTTCCATCTTCGCCTTCCCCAGAACGGTCATCCGTTCCATCTGCATGGTCAGCTTTCGGGTCATCAAAAAAGATTTTCCGGCTGCCGTTCTCGTCCTTGCCTACCCAGTACAGTCCTGTAGGTTTTTTTCCCGATTTTTCACTGCTGATGTATTCATCCTGTGGTTCGGACAGCGTGCCGGATTTTTTCTCCTCTGCAGCCTTCTCTGCTTCCTTTGCTTTTTCCGCCCTCTCAGCGGCCTGTTTTTCCTTCACCCTTTCTGCGTAGTCAGTTCTGGAATATTCATAGTTTCCATTCACCTGCATTGCCATAAGCATGTTCCTCCTTTAATTTAATATTATCAGGCGACTTCGTAGATGTCGCTTTGAGCCACCCCAATAGATGGCTTCCTTTTTCTTTTTCGACCGGAGAACGTAACACGTTAATCCATTTGCTGTGGAATACCTTCTGGGTGCTTTGAAAGGATCAGCAGCACATGGAGGACAAATTTATTCTCCTGTGTCTCGATGCTCATGGCGCCGCCATATTTTTCGGCTACCTTTTTTACATTCGACAAGCCTGTTCCTTTCTTGAACGTATCTTTTCCATGGAAGCTGTTCTCCACTTCTATCATAAGGAAATCGCCCTGAATACGCCCGGACACACGGATATATTTTTCTATGCCGGCATCCAGACTTTTTACTGCCTGGATCGCATTGTCCAGTGCATTTGACAGGACAATGCAGATGTCAATGTCCTTAATGTCACAAGGGTATGGCAGAAGGAGGGAACAGTCCGCGTCGATCCCCATGCTTTTTGCAATTCCCAGTTTGTTTCCCACCAAAATATCCACTACTGGGTTATTGGTACTGCAGGGGAATGACATTTTTTCCGCTATATCGTCCATAGCCTCCATATAGCTTACGGCTTCCGTGAATTTCCCGCTCTGCAAAAGATTTTTCACCACTGCGATGTGGTTCCTGATGTCATGGCGGAACGACTTTGTTTCATCGTAACGAGCCTTCGCTTCCTCCACATACCGGTTCAGGGAATGTTCTTCCTGTTCCATCAGTGAAATTTCAGTGCTGAGGCGGAAATTTTGCTGCAGTTTCTTATAAGAGAACAGAATGCAGAACAGGCTTAAAAGTCCCAGAAAATACATGACCAGCATCTGCCCATGACTGAAAAAGTGTCCCGCAGGCCCTTTGTCCGCCAGAATCTCAAACTGGAAGTCATATTCAATCGCATTGATATAGTTACTCATAATAAATATCATCAGGATCGGAACAAAAATCAGAAACATCTGCTGCATTCCCATTGTGGTGTCAGGAGCATCCGCAGGACACAGGGCATCCACGGGATAAAGATCATCCCGGGAAAAATAGCGGTATACGATATAATAGCAAAACCCACTCAGCAAAAAGGACGCCGCCTCGCAGATCAGCATGGCCGCAATATTGCCTGTCTCATGGAAAAAAGCAGGCAGCCATGGGTATGGAAGGCTCATCAGTGCGTTCACGATTCCGCTGCAGAGCAACATGATTTCCGTTGTCAGCGTCGCATACAGAAGGGAAGCCTTAAAATTCGCATGGCAGGCAAAAGCCCCACATATCGAAATCAATAAGACAAACACCACAAAATCAACAATCGTGCCGCCTGAAATAAACTCGCCCACAATCACTGCACCTACCGCAAACAGGAAATAAAAAGGAGGCCACATTTTCTTTTTCAAAATTTTTACCAGAAAGTAAATCTGGAAAGACGTTTCAATCACGCCCATAATATATACATTAAAAAAATCTAAATACTCGTCCATGTTACCAGCCCCCACAATTGTTCTTCATATATTGCAGAACAACGCCGGAGAACTCCCTGCTCCGCAGCCGTGATACAGGAATCTCTTTGCCATTATCCATATAGGCAGTCCCGTTCTTATAGCCTTTTAAATGTTTCAGATTGATAAGATAACTCCTATGACACCGGTAAAAACGGTTGTCCAGCTTTGTTTCTAGGTTTTCAATCCGTTCATAATAATCAACAACCTCGCCGGAAGTCAGGTTCAGATATATTTTCCTGTCTATGATCTCACAGAAGATAATTTGATCTTTTGCAATGATGTGCCCCTCATATCCCTTTTGCACCAGCAGGCTGTCTTCGCTGGCGTTCTGCATGGAAGCATAAAGGCGCTCCATCGTCTTTTCAAACTGGTTTTTATCCACCGGCTTGACCAGATAGTCGTAGGCCTGTACCTCAAAAGACTGGAACACCATCTCTTTGAGTACTGTAATGAATACCAGAAAGCCCCGGAACTGATTCGCCCTCAGTTTCCTTGCCGTTTCCATACCGTCCATGTCCTTCATCTGGATATCCAGAAACAGAATGTCGATCTGCCCATTGTAGCTTAACAGCTCTTCGCCGCTGGAAAACATACGGAGGCTGATCTCCCGATTCTTTTTATGAAAGAAATCAGAAACAAAAGACCTTATATGATCAGACATATGTTTTTCATCATCACAGATTGCAATACGGATCAATGCGTTACCTCCTCATCATTCTATGTCAGCGGCAAAAGATACACTTCTGCCGCTGACATATACAAACATCTTATTATAGCCTGTCAGCAATGCCAAAACAATTTGATTGCTGTGAAATGTTTATCTGTTGCCGTAAAATGCATTACGATGTAGCCAAGGGCTTCACTATATCGGAATCCTTTGCTAACCATCGGAGTGATTTTGTGGAAAATATAGCCTGATGGATATATATGGCGGTTCTCCGCTGTAGATGCGTAATACGATTTCGTCAAACAGACTTAACTGTACATAGTTATTTTTTTCTTCAAAGGCGTTTAGATATTCAAATATCTGTCTGTTATCATGCACAATGCCTTTCTCTGTGCATATTTGATGAAACAATCTCTTTCCTGCATGAATCATCACCTCTGCTTTTCATTGTATCACATAAAACATGACAAGTAACCGGGAAGTTCCAAAACGTGGATAGAGGGGAGCTGGCAAAGTAATCCAAAACGACAATTGTCATTGCCACTCCCTGCCCTTCCTTTTTTGCAACAAAAAAGCAGGATCAAGTCAGCTATGCCAAGCGTGGTACTTGTCCCACATAAAGAGCTAATTTAGTCCTGCCTAAATGTTAAATATTCAATTATCACCTCTTTCAAGGTACACTTCTTACACCATCAAAATGCTTGATGGTAATTTAGTGTCAAGTTGCTTATTTTCCTGTTTCAAGATTAAAAATGAGCCCATCCTAATCACTTTCGCTGTTCTCACAGCGGTTTTTTCTTAGGACTAAATCAGCGGAAACCTTTGATTTTACTGGCTTCTTACTGACTTGACACTATTATACCATCAGCCCCCCACTCCCTATTAGGGTACTCCGCAAATCCGTCGCGCTCTGCCCCCCTGATCAGATAATTCTTGATATTGACGGAGTTGGCGAGAATGTCATTGCGGTTCACGACCGCCCATTCCATGAGCTGCGCGCAGCCGCCCGCTGTGATCGCAGCCGCCACGCTGGTCCCGCTCCTGTCCCCGAACGGCGTGGAGACCCCCACTCCCGGTGCGGCGATATCGGGAACGATATAGTTGTCTCTCGCATTCCCTCTCCCCGAGAACGCGGCGATACTGTTGTTGCTGATCTGGTAGCCCGCCACCGTCACCGCACTGTGCACATAGCCTGGCTCTGTGATCGTCGTATAGGGGCTGGATTCGAGAAAATACGTGTCCGACGACAGGAACTCGGAAACCGGGAGCCAGATGTCAAACTGCCCGCCCATCGCACTGCCCTCCGAATTGATCCTGATATTCCAGATGCCCTGTGTCGGATCGGAAAACCGGAACCGGATCACCTCCGCTCCCGACAGTGATTCCACGAGCTGATACTCGATCACGATCCGGGTCTTTTCATAGACAAATGTAAACTCCTGCGGGACGTAGCTTCGGGGATTGTTCCACCGGGCAGTCTCCCCGCCGGGCGTCCGGATGACCACATTATAAAAATAGGGCGCATCCCCCCACAGCTCCATGATAAAGCCTTTCTCATTTTCCCCCACACGGATCTCCACGTCCTGATACGCCTCTCTCTCGCTGATCTGCCCGAAAAAATGATGCGCGCTGTTGCCCTCATTTCCACCGGCAACCACGGACACCCTGCTTTTCTGCGTGCTGATATAGTTGAGATAGCTGCCAAGCATTCCCCCGCCGGTATGGTCTCCTAGGCTCGTTCCGACCCCGAGACAGATCACGAGCGGACGCGTCAACAGCAGCGCATATTTCTGCAGATACTGGATCGCCAGCATGATATCAGCTTCGCTGTAACAGGGGACACCAGGCGGGATCTTGTAGTAATCCTTCAAGTACTGTTTCGCCTCCTTGAGCTTCACGACCGCAATCTGACAGTCCGGCGCCGCGCCGACAAAACTGTTGTTCTCGATCGGACTTCCCGCTGCCAGGCTTGCCATAACGCTCCCGTGACCGTTCGCATCGGTGCTGGGCACGACACTCAGCGGATCCTCACTCGCAAGCGCCTCATTGATCATCTCGTTCGTGTACTCCGATCCGTATTCAAATCCCTCCGGCGGCGTGCCGGTCTGGATCGTCTGATCCCAGATCCCGACAATGCGGCTCTTGCCCGCATAATCCCTGAAAACGGGATCCTGATAGCGGATTCCCGTGTCTATGAAACCGATCGTCACGTTTTTTCCTGTGAGACTCAGCGGCGCTCCCTGCACGGACAGGATCCCGGACTCCGCAAGGGCGAGCGTATTCAGATTCCTGTTCTGCGCAGCCCGCAGCACGGCCTCTTCCCCATATGCCATCAGCCCATAACATTTCGGTGTCAGTGAATACGCGCGCTGCCCCATCGGATAACTCTCTGTACTTCTCCGCTCTATGTACAAGATGCCTATGTCCTGTGTGATCTTGTGAAAACAATAATCAAACGGCAGGTCAAACCTATAATCTCCCGTCAAAATAACATCGCCCAGGATATCTGTATAATCATTCGACAAAATACGTTCCTTGCAGGTCACTTTTTTCCCTCATCTGAAAGGTTATTATTATAGTATATGCATTTTCCGTCAAAAAATCCAAAAGTTTCCAGCGTTCTTATATATGATCATTCCATGCTAAGAAAGTGTGCGAACATAACCTACGCATTTTATTTAATTCCTTAGACGGACGCAAAAAAAGACGGCTCCCTGGAGAGCCATCTTCTCTTTTACCGTTTTTTCAGTTTTCTCTCAATCCGCACTACACGCCAGAGTACGCTGCGAATCCAGCATCGATCGGGAGCACGACACCGGTGATCGCGCTTGCTGCCTTGTCGTCGCACAGGAAGAACACACCGCCGAGCAGCTCCTCGCTGTCGACAAAGCGTCCTGTCGGCGTGCCGCTCAGGATCTTGTTAGAGCGCGCTGTCGGCGTGCCGTCCTCGTTGAACAGCAGGCCGCGGTTCTGGTTCGACACCAGGAAACCGGGCGCGATCGCGTTGCAGCGGATGCCCGTGCCTGCAAAGTGTGTCGCGAGCCACTGCGTAAAGTTTGACACAGCCGCCTTCGCACCGGAGTAAGCCGGGATCTTGGTCAGCGGTATATACGCATTCATGGATGAAATGTTCAGGATGCATCCTGACTTCCTCTCCACCATATCCTTTGCAAACACCTGCGTCGGCAAAAGCGTTCCCTGGAAATTCAGCTTGAACACAAAATCCACGCCGTTGGGATCCAGGTCAAAAAATGTCTTCTGCCCCTCCGATGCCTCGTGCTGGTACTCATTGTCGGTCGTCGCGCGGGGATTGTTGCCGCCCGCTCCGTTCACAAGGATGTCACAGGGACCTAAGTCCGCCAGCACCTGCTCATGAACCTGTGCAAGCGCCTCCGGCTCCAGCACGTTTGCCTTGTAGCCCTCGCAGATGAATCCCTCAGCCTTGCACTCATCGGCAAGCGCCTTCACAGCCTCCTCATTCAAGTCGAGCGCCGCCACCTTCGCGCCCGCCTGCGCAAAGGCTTTCGCCATCGTCCCGCACAGCACGCCGCCCGCGCCTGTGACGACGACCACTTTTCCGCTAAAGTCTATATTTAATGGCAAATCCATCATTTGATATCTGTCCTTTCTGTTTTTATTCTAAAATGCCCTACTTGTGTTCAGCACTGCCGTCCAAACGCTCGAGCAGATCCCAGCAGCCCCACATATACATGATCCCCAGCGCCCGGTCATACAGTCCGTAGCCCGGTCTGCACTGCTCGCCCCAGATATGTCTGCCGTGATCCGGGCGGATGTAGCCGTCATAGCCGCAGTCGTGATAAGCGCGCATGATCTCGAGGATCCCCACATCACCGTCACAGTCGCGATGAGACGCCTCCGTAAAGTCCCCGTTCGGGAAATGCTTCACGTTGCGGACGTGCGCAAACGCAATCCTGTCGCAGTAGGTGCGGATAATGTCCGGCACGTCGTTGTCCGGATTCGCACCGAGCGAGCCGGAGCACAGGCACAGGCAGTTGTGATCGTCGTCCACCATGGACAGAAACCGCCCGATCGCCTCCTTGTCCACCAGCAGGCGCGGAATGCCAAAGATATCCCACGGCGGATCATCCTGGTGGATCGCCATCTTGATACCGGTCTCATGACACGTCGGCATGATCGCCTCCAGGAAATATTTGAGATTCTCCCACAGCTTCTCCTTCGTCACCGGGCGATACGCCTCGAACAGCTCATCGAGTTTCGCCATGCGCTCCGGCTCCCAGCCCGGGAACGTCATCCCGTGAAGGTTTTCAAGGATATAGGCTGCCATCTCCTTATAGTCCTCCTGGATCTTTGCCTTCTCATAAAACAGCGCTGTAGAACCGTCCTCCATCGGGTGGAAGAGATCCGTCCTCGTCCAGTCGAAGATCGGCATGAAATTGTAGGTCACGACCTTGACCCCGAACTTCGCGAGATTGCGCAGTGTCTGTTTGTAATTCTCAATATACTGATCGCGCGTCGGTAGACCGATTTTGATATCATCGTGGACGTTCACACTCTCCACAACATCCATGTTAAACCCGTGATCCTCGATCTGGTGACGCATCTTCTCGATCTCCTCGATCTCCCACACTTCACCTGCTGCCTTGTCGTGCAGCGCCCACACAAGTCCCGTCACGCCGGGAATCTGTTTGATCTGCTCCTGCGTAATGCTGTCATTCCCCTCGCCGTACCAGCGAAAAGTCATCTGCATAAAATCTTACCTCCTATTTTTAAGTTTCGATCGTCAAATCCGTGTGTCAAAGATACCGCAGAAAGAATCCACCGGATCCTCGCCCGTAAACGCATCCTCACCCGCCATCAGCTTTGCGATCAGCGCGTCCAGCGTGGACTCGTTGCTGTCGTAGGTGTTGATGTACGTTCTCGCCTGCGGAATGTCAGCCAGCACAAACGGATGCTGTACGCCGACCACCACGACCGGAAGCTCAAATACATACCACGGGATCTCCCCGCCGCCCTTCGTCATGCCGAATGCAGGGCGCGCAACGGGCTGGAATCCGCCCGGAATGTCCACCAGCGTGATGATCAGATCCTGGTTCTCACGGAACTCCTTGATCGGTGTCTTCCCCGCAAAATACATGTTGATATCCGGCTTTTCACCCGCCTGTATCTGCTTCTGCATCTTCTCGATCGGGCTCTCGTATATGAAAGCGTCAAACCCCTTCTCTGTCAGCTTGTCGCGCAGCACCTCGGCAGCCGATTTCTTCGCCCCAAACAGCGACACCAGTCCCGGCGCGGACAATCCCTTCACGTACACGATCATGATGCGCTTGTAGCGCTCCGGCGTGATGGGCAGCACATCCTTATCCTTGTACTTCACCAAAGTGACAGCCTTGTCAGAAATCTCCTTCTGCATCGCCACATGCGCCTCGCAGCCGATGATCTCATGCACCTGATCGCGCGGCGGCATCAGCTCTGCCTTTGTCTTCCTGTGCAGTCCCATGTGCGCCTTGAGCGCCAGGATGCGGTGCAGCGCATCGTCGAGCCGCTCCTCGGTGATGCGGCCGTCCATATACCCCTGCTTCATGCTCGCAAAATCTTCGTCCATCTCGTTGAAAAACAGGAACATGTCCACGCCCGCAGCGATCGCTGCCGGGAGCACGTCGCTGCGCTTCATGCGGCAGGTCAGACCTACCATGTGCGATGCATCCGTCAATACCATCCCGTTAAATCCAAGTTTTTCGCGGAGCAGTCCCTGGATCAGCTCCGGCGAGAGCGTCGCGGGCATCATCTCGTCGTCCGTGATATCCGGGTTGAAGTGGCGCGCGTACGCGGGCTGCATGATGTGCCCCGCCATGATCGCCTCGAGCCCGTTGTCGATGAGCGTCCTGTAGACCATGCCAAACGTCTCGTCCCACTCCTCACAGCTCATATCGTTCACGCTGTTTGCCACATGCTGGTCGCGAAAATCCAGCCCGTCGCCCGGAAAATGTTTTGCCGCGCAGCAAAAGCCAGGATTCGCGTGCGCGCCGTCCATGTAAGCCTTTGCCATCTCTGCCACCCGCTTCGGCTCATTGCCGTAAGTGCGAAGCCCGATCACAGGATTTTCCCAGTTGTACATGATATCGCTGACAGGCGCAAAGGATAAGTTGCAGCCGATCGCAGCCGCCTCCTTGTTTGCCATGTAACCCAGCTGGTACGCATAGTCCACATTTCTGGTCGCGCCGATCTTGGTCTGTCCGCCGATCGGTGTCCCGTCCGTGCAGGCGCCGTTTCCGCCGTTCTCCGTGTTGCAGGCGATGATCAGCGGTATTTTGCTGTTCTCCTGCAATATACGGTTCTGCTCGTATATCTCATCCGCAGTCCCCGGATTGTACCGGATCCCGCCGATATGGTAATCGTTGACTGTCATCTTCAGATAGTCCTCTGTGCGCGAGGAACCCATGTTGAAAAAAAGCTGTCCGATCTTCTCATCAATATCCATCCCTGCAATCGTATCTTCCACCCACTTGCAGTCCTCGTCTGACAGGTTGAACGGCTTTGCTTTCATATCTACCATTGTACCACTTCTCCTTTTTATAATCCATTGTATCAGCTACTTTTTTCCAAGATTTGTGAGAAATTGTTCCTTTTTTTCCTGCTGGTATCCCCCGCCGTAAGTGCCGTTGAGGAAATGCCCGATGCCTGTTTTGACGAACTCATCCCAGCTCTGCGCCTCGTTTTGCACCAGGATCGGGTAATAGTACACCCCGTTCTTCTCTGCAGCCTCCATATCACCCGGCGCATCGCCGCACATCAGCACATGATCTGCCGCATATCCGCGCTTCATCAGCTCACCGATGCAGAACGCCTTGCTGCCGGAATCCTGCGCCAGCACCACATCCGTGTACTCCAGCAGTCCGTAGAAATCCCACTCGTCCAGCACTGCGCTCAGGTTTGCGCTGGACACGATCGCGATATCCGCATCGCGGTACGCTCTCTTCAAGGCTTCCAGCACTCCCGAAAAAGGCTTTTTGTCCTCCTCCGGGAGTCTGTCGATCGACTGGTTGACCGCACTGCTCCACGCCAGCGCCTTGCGCAGGCAGATATTATCCTTCCTGGCGATCGCGCGCTCAAGGGCTGCGTTCGACAGTTCCGGTGTCTCGCGCACCCATTGCTCCAGAGCCTCATACTCCTCGATCTCGCAGTACGTTTCCCGTATCTCGCCGAGTGCTTTCGCCAGTCCCTTAAACCGATTGATACCGCGCGTCATCGTGTACAGATTGATCTCATTCCAGCGCTCCAATATTGGCCCGCGCCACTCTTCCAATCCCCACTCCGCGACCATGCAGGGTCCAAAGCAGCGGATATGTTTGATATCCATCGTGTCCATGGCACAGCCATCGCTGTCCACACAGACCAGGAAATCACTTCGCTTTGTGTATGCCAGAAATTGATCTGCCATCGCCTGTCCCCCTTTTTTCTTCTCTATTTATTCCTCCTGGCAGCGAGCACTGCAACATTCTCTTCCACACGTTTCTTGTTCAGTGGATAGATGACGATCAGAAATACTGCCACAAGTGTAAAACCGATGATCGGTGCGATGCAGGAGAGCATGAAGATCCTCTCTGTGACCTCCGGGTCAAACGCTGTCGCGTTGGAGTAACCGATCATGGTCAGCAGCGAGCCCGTCAGTCCTGCGGAGAGCGCCTGCCCGAGTTTCCTTGCAAAAGAGTACACAGAATAGATCGTGCCGTCCTCGCGCACACCGTTCTTTACCTCCGCGTCATCGATGACATCCGTGATCATCGCCCATATCACCGTATTGAAAAATCCAAGCCCTATGTAGGCAACAGTGAAAAATCCAACATACACAAACGCGTTTGACGGATGTACGATCAGGCAGACCAGATACACGACCGCAGCCGCCACACAGGAGACTACGGACAGCTCCTTCTTGCCATACTTAGCGGAAAGTTTAGACGCAAACGGGGCACAGATCACAAGCATCGCAGCAGTTCCTGCCAGGGAGGACATGGACTGCGCAGTCGCATTGCCATAATAGTTCGGGAACACATAGCCTGCCATACCCTGCATCGTCAGCATCGCGAGCAGAAGTGCGATCGCCGCGGCGATGATGCCGAGCAGCGAACGGTTTGTGACAAGGCTTCCCAACAGCTTTCCGATATTCAGTTTTGCATTGTTTGCCGGAACCTCCACGCGCTCTCTCACCAGCTTAAAGCAGAGCAGATAGCAGATGATCGCGAACACGCCAAACACACCTGCGATGAACGTCATGCGGGAACCGGACAACACTGTGTTTCCATCCACCACCTCATAGGCAAACATTGGCGTACCCACACCGATCACCAGCCCGGCAAGCGTTGCACCGATCGTTCTCCATGTGGACAGGTCCGCGCGGTCTTTCGGATCCGCCGAGACTGCCGACGCCATGGAACCATACGGGATGTTGATCGATGTATAGAATATGGAACCCCACAATATATAGGTGGCAGCCATCCAGAACACCTTGAAACCATATGGCATGTTTGCGAATCCCGACTGATAGATCAGGAAGGAAGCGATCGCTACCGGTCCGCACATGCGCTTGATCCACGGTTTGAACTTGCCGTCCTTTGTCGGCTTGGAGCGATCGACGATCTGCCCCATCGTCACGTCGGTAAAGGCATCGATAAACCGCGCCGCCATCATCAGCAGTCCCACGACTGCCGCGCTGATCCCCATCACGTCCGTGTAGAACTTCAGCATAAAACTCGAGGACAAAATAAATGTAAAATCATTTCCAAAATCACCAAACATGTAACCCAATTTGTCTCTCATGCCAAACGGGGACACTGATGTTTTTGTATTTGCTGCCATAAAAACCCTCCTCTCAGACTTTCCTCTATCTTATCGTTTTCCTTCTTATCCTATCTTGTCGATCTTGATCAGCTGTGCGTTCAGACTCTCCAGGAAGCCTTCCGGCAGCATGTTGCCAGCCATGTTCACCATGCCTTCCGGCGCCATCGACTTCATCATATCCCACATGCCAACGCCGGGGCGCACGTCAAAGTTGGTGGCAAGCTTGACTGCCTTTGACACAATCTCCATCGCCTCGGGGCACTCTGCGATCTCCTCCATTTTGCACTTGACACTGTACTTGCCCTCCGGGAATTCCATCGGTGCCTTGAGATCGAGATCTCCAACCAGCTTGAACCAGTTGGCAACACCCTCTGCCCGCTCATTGACCTCCGGGAGCACGTAGATATCCGGCTCCTTGTCAACCTTCTCGAGCGTCATGCTGTCCTTGCAGCCGCCCGCCTGTGCAAGGATACTGTTGAAACCGTCCTTGAGCGCAACATCGAACACAAACACTTTGTCCGCTGTCATCACATGGGCAAGCTCTCCATTGACAAACAGAGAAACTGTCGGCTGATTCGAGTACACGCGGATCTGCGTCGTCTCACCCGCGCGCTGTGCATAGCGCTTTCCGCACAGATGCACCATCGGCTCCCTGTTCCAGTATGCCTTGTAGATATAGTAGCTGTCCTTCTTTGTCTGGCGGTCCATCGTGACCAGTCCCTTGTTGTTTCGGCCTGCCACACCGCCCTCATTTCTCGCCGCGCAGCCAAAGTCAAACATGTTCCATACATGGCTTGACCACAGCCACGGACGCTCGTCGAGCACTTTCGCCATATGCTCATGGTACAATGCCTGGTACTCCTCGCTGTAATCCTTGCACGCAGGGTTGTGTCCGTGGTAGGTGATGATGCCCTCGCAGCCATACTCTGAGAGTCCAAGGCAGATCTCCGGGTGCGCCTTGTGGAAGTTGTCGAGCCATGGACCGTTGTCCTCCATCTTTCCGCCGTACCAGCCGAAGTAATGGTTGTAGCTCTCCACGTCGGTGATATTGTGGACGGGGCTGTCGACCGGTGTCATGGAGACATGTGCGATCGTGGTCAGACGCGTCGGATCCAGCTCCTTGCAGAGCGCGTTCAATTCTTTGTGGTTCTCCACCAGCTGTTCTGAAATGCCCCCGATCAGTATCTCGTTGGAGACGCCCCAGAAGCAGATGCTCGGGTGGTTATAATTCTGCAGGATCAGCTCCTTCATCTGTGTGATACAGTTCTGGTGCGCTGCCGGATCCTTGCTCATCACGCTGATGAACGGGATCTCCGCCCACACGATGAAACCGAGCTCGTCACACGCGTCATAAAAATCCTGGGAATGCTGATAATGCGCGAGACGGATCGTATTTGCGCCCAGCTCCTTGATGATCCTGGCGTCGTGATAATGATCCTCCCTTGTCAGCGCATTGCCCTTGTAGAGCTGATCCTGATGACGGCTGACACCGCGCAGCGGCGTCGGAACACCATTCAATATAAAGCCCTTGTCCGGATCGCACGAAAAGCTTCTGACACCCACGCGCGCGCAGACCGTGTCATACGCCTCATTGCGCCTCTGCAGCACCGCGGTGACAGTGTACAGGTACGGATCGTCGCAGTCCCACAATCTCACATCCGGCACAAAAAGCTTCACTGCCGTGCTGTCCGCCGGGCGGACACAGAACCCAACCTCTCTGCCGTCCGCGTCACAGATGCTGTACTGGATCGTGAAGTTCTCGTCCGCGTTCACCACCCAGGATTCCAGAGCAAACTCCGCGCCGCCGCACTGTGTGGGTGTCGCTGTGACCTTGAGTCCATTGCTGCCCCAATACATCAGTTCGAAATGTACCTCCGGGACACTGATCAGGTTCAGGCCGCGATAAAGCCCGCCGTAAAATGTGAAGTCCGCGGACTGCGGGTACACGTTGCTCTTGTTCTCATTGCTGCACGCGACCACCAGAAGGTTCTCGCCATCCTCACGGCACGCATCCGTGATATCCGCGCGGAAAGTGGAGTAGCCGCCCTCGTGATAGCAGATTTCCTTCCCATTCACATACACGGTCGCCTGCTGCCCCGCCGCCGGGATATCCACAAAGACCCGCCCGCCTGGAAGCGGCTGTCTCGGTGTCCGGAATGTCCGCGCATACCAGCAGCAGCCTCTGGCATAGCTGCCGTTTCCGTCGTGACCGTCCACCGCGTTCCAAGTGTGCGGCAGATCCACCACCTTCCAGTCTTCCGGGAGCTTGTCCGGAAGCCCCGCGTCCTCCTGGATGAACCTCCAGCTTCTGTTGAGATCGACAATAGTTCTCATGTAAAGTCCTCCTTTCGGTTTGCCTTGGCGATCATAGTTCTCTTGCATTCAATTTGCACAATATATTTTATAACCGCCGCATTGTATATATGTTAATTTATATATTTTTTTGCATTATACAGTGCATTTTTTGTCATTTCTGCATACATACATCATATTTTCGTTTTCCTGCTTTGACGATATACGATTTTTTGTATTTTTTGCATTATTATTATATTGTGTTGCTTTTGTCAAAAAAATGTGCAAAAATAAATAAAAAAAGTCCGTGTTTTTCAAAATATTTTTGGGAAATTTAGAAAAGAGTTGACGCGAATGAAAGAAATTTTACTGTCTTTTGTACAAAAATTGTTAGAAAGCAACCGCATTCCTGTTCATTTTGTCACACTTCCATGCAAGGACGCCACATGGCTGGACTGCGGTCTGCGCTCGGATATCCTGACGGACTACGAGCCCGGTCTTGCCAAGGATTATCTGGATCGATTGAAGGAAAAAACGATATACCACCTGAGGGACACGTTCCAGTGTTCATACAGCATCCTCCGCACGCCCGACAGCAGCACGATGATGATCTGCGGTCCGGTCCTCTTTGAGGAGATGCGCCCTTCCCGTTTAAACAGCATCGCTGCCAAAATACAGCTTCCGCAGGAGCTGTACTCCGTCCTGCAGAGCTATTACCTTCGTCTTGCCTCGTTCCCTGTGCCGGCAGTCTACTACAGTATCTTCCTGACACTCGGAAATTTTCTGTTCGGCGAAAACCAATATGAGACAGTCTATCAGGATCTGAATGAAATTGATGCGTGGTATGAATCTTACTCCCGTCAATACCGGAGCGCCGGGGAATCCATGATGAACATCGAGATGATCGAGATGCGTTATGACCTGGAAGCACAGCTGCTGGATGCTGTCTTCAACGGAAATGAAGCAAAGGCGATGGCGCTTGTCTCCAAGTTGTCGTCGGTCGCCCTGCCCTGCCGTCTTTCCGACGAGCTGCGTGACTACAAGGATTATACGATCGCCTTCAACACCCTGTTCCGAAAGAAAGCGGAGGAAGCCGGCGTGCACCCGATCCACATCGACCTGTGTTCCAACCAGCATATCCAGCTCATCGAGCAGGTTACGGACAAGGATCAGTGCCGCACGGTCTGGTCGAGGATCGTGCTCAACTACTGCCGTCTGATCCGCAAACATACACTCAAGGACTACTCACTGCTGACACAGAAGATCATCACCTACATCAACTCCGATCTGACTGCGGACTTAAGCTTAAAGGCGATGTCCGAGTGGCTGAATGTCAACGCGAGCTACCTGTCAACACTGTTCAAGAAGGAAGTCGGCATCCCGCTGACAGATTTCGTCAACCGCCAGCGCATCGAACAGGCAAAGAAGCTGCTGATCGTGACGGAACTCGCCACCAAAACGATCGCACAGCAGTGCGGCATTCCCGATATCTACTATTTCAGCCGCCTCTTCAAGAAGCGCACTGGCGTCACGCCCAAACTATACCGGGAAAGCGTCACCAGAGACCACTCGCTCCAACAGCGTGAGGCGGAAGATCCTAGCTGACACACGGTACCTACTGCTTGTCCTCCCGGGCTTTGCAGTCAGGTGCCGCGTCCTGTCCCGCATCAAACCGCATCTTAAATTGCACTTTTTTGTGGCTGGTATGGTAAAACACCAGTGACACTACCACGATGCCTGCCGCGATCCCAACCGCGATGACGATCGTCTCCATCGCAAATATCTTGGCATCACTCCCCTCGCCATCCACGATCGCGCGCATCGTGTAATACAACCTCCCACCCGGAACCAGAGGGATGATCGACGGGATCAAAAATACTGTCGCCGGCGCTTTCACCACCCTGGCAAGCACCTCCGCGTAAAAAGTGACCACCGCCGCAGGGATCAGATTCTGCATCAGCAGCGACAGCCCTGCCTCCACAAACACACAGTACAGAAAGGTCGACAGCACCCCGCCGATACAGCCGTATATGATCTTATTCCGCTTTATATTGACATTCAGGCAAAATCCCACAGTCCCGAGCGCCGCTGTCATTATCATGACAAGATATTTTTCCCAAAATGCCCCCATCATCTCAACACCCCTCCAAACAGCATGATCGCAATACCAAACCCTGCCGCGATGGCAACTGAGACCATCAGCGCCTCCGCAAGCCGCAGGATCCCCGTGATGATATCCCCGCACATCATATCCCGCAGGGAATTCATCAGATTGATGCCCGGGATCGACAGCATGATGCTTCCGATCATCACCTTGTCCAGATTCTGTCCGATACCAACCACCACAGCCAGGCTGCAGAGCACCCCTGCCACAATCGACATGATCAGGCTGTAGACCACCCGGTTCCTGTTGTGCGCTGAGAAGAAATAGTCCCAGAAATACATCAGCACCGCCACGATACCGGCCGCCAGCCCGTCGCGCAGGTTGCCGCCGAAAAATATGGCGAATGCCGATGCCAGCAGCACATATCCCGTGATCTTGGACTTGTATATGCGCCTTTCCTCCGGTGCCATGATCTCGCGGATCCGCTGCGTGATCTCACTGCACGGCGGTCGCTTCTCGCAGATATAGCGCGACAGCGCATTCAGATCCTCCAGCTTGTTCAGATTCGTCGAGTGGGGATTGATCCGCCTCGTGAGCGTATGGTTCTCCCCCGCATCCGTCTTCCAGCTCAGGATGATGAGGGACAGAATGGTGAACACGTCCACGATGCCCCCGCCATATGTCGTGCAGATGCGCGTGATGGTTTCCTCGACCCGCAGGATCTCCGCACCGCACCGCAGCATCGTCTCCCCCATATCGAGCGCGCACTCCATCACCTGCGCCGGATCTTCACAAGATTTCTCATTTCCCATAGTTCCCGTTCCCTCCCGAAAATCAATATCGCGATAACTCCCGCCCGTCCAGGCGGGCTCTTTGATTTCACAATACTATCATATTTCATTTTGCACGGTTCGTCTATATCTTTTATCCGGCTTTCCCGGAAGCTTTTCTGTATATTTTTGTTACTTTTCACATTTAATAACTTATAATCTGATAAAAACTGATTTTTGGCATTATCTCCGCTCTATCACCTTGACCGTTGTTTTTGAAAGTGTTATTATTTTAACATAGGATCATACAGAACTGATTCCGTAAACCCTACATAAATCCCACTCTCCAGAGTCCGGTCGCACAGTCTGCTCTGTCAGACAAAGCCGAATCGGTCTCGTCAGAAACAGGGTAATGTTTCATTACAAAATTTAAATAAATGATGAGGTGTTTCAAATGAGTAAAGGTTTTAAGGACTTACTGCAAAAGGTTTATGAGTGCGACCGCAAGACGGTTGCTGTCGCTGTAGCCGAGGATGAGCCTGTACTGGAGGCTGTCCAGGCTGCAAAGGAAAAGGGCATCGCCGATGCCATCCTGGTCGGTGACGAGGCAAAGATCAGAGAGATCGCTGCCGGCATGAACATGGATCTGACAGGTTTTGAGATCATCGACGAGCCGGATCACGTGCAGGCTGCACACACAGCAGTGAAGCTCGTGCATGACGGCAAGGCAGACATGTACATGAAGGGGCTGATCGACACCAAGAATTTCCTGAAGAGCGTTCTCGACAAAGAAGTCGGCCTCCGCACAGGCAGGGCGCTCTCCCATGTGTGCGTGTTCGAGATCAAGGGCATCGACCGCCTTCTGTTCCTGTCTGACGTCGCGTTCATGACCTACCCCACACTGGAAGATAAAGTCGCAATCATCAACAATACCGTCGAAGTCTGCCATGCGTGCGGCATCGCGGAGCCGAAGGTCGCCCCCGTCGCAGCCGTGGAAGTTGTCAATCCAAAGATGCCCTGCACCGTCGATGCGGACGAGCTTGCAAAGATGAGCGCAGACGGCAGGATCACAGGCTGTGTGATCGACGGACCGCTCTCCATGGATATGGCGATCGACAGCGCCGCTGCAGCGCACAAGGGCGGCACCGACAGAAAGATCGCGGGCGATGCCGACGTGATCCTCTTCCCTGACATCCATGCCGGCAATCTCGTCTACAAAGTGCTGACACACCTCTGCGATGTCAAGAACGGGAACATCCTCACCGGTACAGCCGCACCGGTCATCCTGACGTCACGCTCCGACAGCTTCGAGGCAAAACTGCACTCCATCGCACTCGCTGCAGTCGTTGCCGAGTCCATGAAAAAGGAAAAATAAACCCATACAAAAAACAAGGAGGAATCACATATGTCAATCAAAAGTTTGATCATCAATCCGGGCTCCACTTCCACCAAGATCGGTGTTTTCGAGGACGAGACACTGCTGTTTGAGGAGACCCTGAGACACTCCACCGAGGAGATATCCCAGTATGCGGCGATCGTGGACCAGAAAGATTTCCGCAAGAAGATCATCACTGATTTGCTGGAAAAGAAAGATTTCGATATCAAGTCACTGAACGTTGTCGTCGGGCGCGGCGGCATGTTAAAGCCGATCCCGGGCGGTACATACGCGGTGACAGACGCGCTGCTCGCGGACTTGAAGGTCGGCGTGCAGGGACAGCATGCCTCCAATCTCGGCGGCATCCTCGCAAGAGAGATCGCTGACTCCATCGGCGTCCCGTCCTATATCGTCGATCCCGTCGTCGTCGATGAGCTGATGCCGATCGCGAGATACTCCGGTGTGCCGGAGCTTCCGCGCACCAGCGTATTTCACGCGCTGAACCAGAAGGCTGTTGCCAAGAGATACGCCAAGGAGATCGGAAAGCCCTACGATACGCTGCGGCTGATCGTAGTCCACATGGGCGGCGGCGTCTCTGTAGGAGCTCATATCAACGGCAAGGTCGTCGACGTGTTCAACGCGCTGGACGGAGACGGCGCATTCTCCCCGGAGCGCGCGGGAGCCGTTCCGAGCGGTGCCCTGATCAAGATGTGCTTCTCCGGAAACTACACGGAGAAGGAAGTGTACAGCAAGATTGTCGGCAAGGGCGGCTTTAACGCCTATCTCGGGACAAACGATATGCGCGAGGTCACAAAGCGCGCAAACGAAGGCGACGAGAAAGCGCTCGAGGCAAAGAAAGCTTTCCTGCTGCAGGTATCGAAGGACATCGGTTCCATGGCATGCGTCCTGAACGGAAAGGTCGACCAGATCATCGTGACCGGCGGGATCGCATACGGCGAGGATGTCGTTGCCGCGCTGAAGGAGTATGCGGAATGGATCGCTCCGTTCACCGTATATCCCGGCGAGGACGAGCTGCTTGCACTGGCACAGGGTGCACTGCGCGTCTTGAACGGCGAGGAGAAAGCAATGGAATATTAATACAGGAAATAAAAAACGCAGGCAGTTCCGCCTGCGTTTTTATTTCCTGCAAAATGATTCATCACAGCTCCAGATTCGACATGCGGATCGAGAGATCCGTGTAGATTCCCGCAGGAATGTCCTCCGTAAAGCTGTATTCGTTCATGTCGTCATGATAGAAATTGTAGACCATGACGCGCGTCTTCTCCGCATCGACGATCCAGTACTCGCGCACGCCCGCGGAGCGGTACTTGAACAGCTTTGTCGTGTAGTCGATCCTCCTGCTGGCAGGCGACACCACCTCTATGATCCAGTCCGGCGCACCGTTGCACCCTCTGTCATCCAGCTTATTCTCATCGCAGATAATGCAGATATCCGGTTCGACGTAGCTCTTGTCGTCAGCGTTGATGAACACGCCGAATGGGTTGATATCCACTTCCCCCTTAAAATTGTTTCTCCTGATATGTTCGCGGATCGTTGCAAAAAGCTCACCGACAATCCTCTGATGGTTTCTTGTGGTTGGTGCCATATAGAATACTTTTCCGTCGATGAGCTCCGCCCGCTGCCCGTCTGGAAGATTATAAACATCATTGATCGTGTAAGTGTTTAATTCTGTTAATGCCATTCTCTTTCTCCTTATCCAAGGAAACAGTCCCGGAATAAACTGCAGCCACACACCGCTGCCATGGGGTTTATCCTGCGACAGTTCCTAATCTTGTTTTAAAATAAATACATCTTGATTATAACCCATTTTTCGACAAAATAAAACCCCAAAGGACAAATCCTTTGAGGTTTTATGTAAAATTTTGTATTTTCGGAACCCTGTGATTACTTATTCGAAACTGCAGTCTTGATCTGCTCTGTCAGCATCGGCACGATCTTGTTCAGATCGCCTACAATGCCGTAATCTGCCACGTCAAAGATCGGAGCTGTCTCGTCCTTGTTGATCGCGATGATGATATCGGACTCTTCCATACCTGCAAGATGCTGGATCGCACCTGAGATACCGATGGCAAAGTACACGTTCGGACGAACGGTCTTACCTGTCTGTCCAACCTGCAGATCTTTGTTCTTCCAGCCGGCATCCACAACTGCACGCGAGCAGCTCACTGTACCGCCGATCGCCTCAGCAAGATCGTCGAGAAGCTTGAAATTCTCCGGGCTTCCAACGCCGCGTCCGCCGGAAACGAGGATCTTTGCATCCATGATATCCACTGTGTCTGTGAGATTCTTGACAACCTCAACGATCTCGACATACTTGTTGTCCGGTGTAAATCCAGGATTGAACTCCTCGATCACAGCCTTAGCGCCCTCTTTCTTCTCCAGCTTCTGCATAACGCCGGGACGCACTGTCGCCATCTGGGGACGGAAGTCAGGGCATGCGATGGTAGCGATCGTGTTTCCGCCAAACGCCGGACGTGTCATAAGCAGCTGATTGTGCTTCTGCTCCTTGCCAGGTATCGGATTGATCGGGAAATCGCCGATCTCAAGCAGTGTACAGTCCGCTGTCAGTCCTGTGTGGACTCTCGCAGAAACTCTCGGTCCCAAGTCACGGCCGATCGCTGTAGCGCCCACCAGCAGGATCTCCGGCTTATACTTGTCGATCACGGATGCCAGCGCGTGCGCATAAGGCTCTGTCCTGTACTCTTTCAATTCAGGATCATCCACCACGATCACTCTGTCCGCACCGTAAGCTGCAAGCTCATCTGTCAGACCCTTCACGTCGCTGCCGACCAATACCGCTGTTACTTCTGCAGACAATTTCTCTGCAAGTCTCTTACCTTCGCCGATCAGCTCGAGGGCAATGCCGCTAACCTTGTTATCTACCTGCTGTGCGAAGACAAACACGCCTTTATATTCTTCTAAATTCATGATTAACCTCCATTATCACCTAAGGAACTGTCCTGAAATAAATTGCAGGTCCATACCGCGCTGCCGAACAATTTATCCTGCGGCAATTCCTAAGAGTTCTATTCTTTTATCTATAATTTCCATTAGATGACATGCTTCTCTTTTAACTTATCCATGATGTATGTCACAGACTCGGAAGGATCCAATGTAACCTTCTCGCCCTGTCCCTTTCTAACCTTGTCAGACGCCCTTGCGATCTGTGTCGGTGATCCCTTCAAGCCAAGATTAGAGTCCTCTACATCCTTTAAGTCCGCTCTGCCCCATGTGGTGATCTCTGCCTTGTACGCGTCAAAGATTCCGCCCGGAGTCATATAGCGCGGCTCGTTCAGCTCGGCAAGTGCCGTGATCAGACAAGGCATCTTTGCCTTCAGCACATGATATCTGTCGTCATACTGGCGCTCAACGATAACGCTGTCACCCTCGATCTGGATCTTCTGCGCATAGGAGATCACAGGGATCCCAAGGTGCTCTGAGATCTGGGGACCAACCTGCGCTGTATCGCCGTCGATCGCCTGACGTCCTGTGATGATCAGGTCATACTCGATATTTCTGAGTGCGCCTGCAAGTGTCTGGGAAGTAGCCCATGTATCTGCGCCGCCAAGAACCCTGTCTGTCACAAGGATTCCCTTGTCCGCGCCCATGGCGATCGCCTCGCGGAGCACTTCCTCAGCCTTCGGAAGCCCCATCGTGACAACCGTCACTTCTGCACCGTACTGATCCTTTAACCGTAATGCTGCCTCAAGACCTGCCTTGTCGTCAGGGTTCATGATCGTCAGCATAGCTGCTCTATCAAGTGTACCGTCAGGATTGAACTTTACGCCACCCTTTGTATCAGGTACCTGTTTCACACATACTACTACTTTCATGTTCATTCTCCTTATATTTTATTTTTTATCACTATCTAATCACTGTCTAAACTGTGCGGTTCATCATTTTTATTTCAAAAGATTGGACGAGATGACCATTCTCTGAACTTCGCTTGTTCCCTCGTAGATCTCTGTGATCTTGGCATCTCTCATCATGCGCTCCACTTCATACTCCCTCGTGTAGCCGTAACCACCGTGGAGCTGGACTGCCTTTGTGGTAACTTCCATAGCCATCTCTGCAGCATACAGCTTCGCCATGGCAGCCTCCACATTGTAAGAAGTCTTGTGATCCTTCGTGTACTGATCCTTTGTACACGCAGCCTTGTAAACCATGTACTGTGCCGCCTGAGCCTTTGTAGCCATATCAGCAAGCTGGAACTGTGTATTCTGGAACGCGCCGATCGCACGACCAAACTGCTTTCTCTCCTGCACATACGCAACCGTTCTCTCAAGAGCACCCTCGCCGAGACCGAGCGCCTGCGCGGCGATACCGATACGTCCGCCGTCAAGTGTGTGCATGGCGATGCCGAAGCCCTTGCCCTGCTGTCCTAACATGTTCTCCTTCGGAATGCGGCAGTCTGTGAAGATCAGCTCATATGTAGATGAACCGCGGATACCCATCTTCTTCTCCTTTGTACCGAATGAGAATCCAGGCGTGCCCTTCTCCACGATGAACGCCGAGATCTCTTTCGTCATCCTTCCGCGCTTCTCGATCGTGCCGGTGATCGCAAAGATCACATACACATCCGCTTCCTTACCGTTTGTGATGAAGATCTTCGAGCCGTTGAGAACCCACTCGTCGCCCTCCAGCACAGCCTTTGTCTGCTGTCCCTGTGCGTCTGTACCAGCCCCCGGCTCTGTCAGACCGAAAGCGCCGATCTTCCTGCCGCTTGCGAGATCCGGCAGATATTTCTGCTTCTGCTCCTCCGTACCGTATGTGAGGATCGGATCGCAGCAGAGTGAAGTGTGCGCAGACACGATGACCGCTGTCGTGCCGCAGACCTTTGCCAGCTCCTCCACGCACATCGCGTAAGTCAGGACATCACAGCCCTGTCCGCCGTACTCCTTCGGAATGGGGATCCCCATGAAACCAGCCTTAGCCATCTTCTCGACAGTCGCCCTCGGGAACTCCTCTGTCTCATCTACCTCGATTGCAAGAGGCTTAACCTCTTTTTCAGCGAACTCTCTAAAGAGTGTTCTCGCCATCTCATGCTCTTTACTCAATGTAAAATCCATGTTCATATTCCTCCGTTTTGATTAACTTTGATAAAAATTTTTCACTGCGAACAGCAAGCCACTGTGCCTGCCGCACAGCGCCTTGCCGTAATATCACACACTCAATTATTTCTTAGAATAATCGTAGAATCCAACGCCTGTCTTCTTTCCAAGCTTTCCAGCACGTACCATCTTTCTGAGAAGCGGTGAAGGTGCATACTTGGAATCGCCTGTCTCGGCATAGATGACTTCCATGATCGCAAGCACGATATCCAGTCCTATGTAATCGCCAAGAGCCAGAGGTCCCATCGGATGATTTGCACCGAGCTGCATCGCAACATCGATATCGGCAACGCTTGCAACACCTGCCGCGTACACATTGATCGCCTCGTTGATCATCGGGATCAGGATCCTGTTCACCACGAAACCTGCAGCCTCGTTGACCTCAACCGGAGTCTTGCCGATCTCTGTCGCGATCCCCTTGATCTTCTCAACCAGCTCTGCCGGTGTGTTAGCGCCTGCGATCACCTCGACGAGCTTCATCCTGTCAGCCGGGTTAAAGAAGTGCATACCGACGAGCGGACGGTCAAGACCGGCACCCATCTCTGTGATAGAGAGGGAGGATGTATTGGTGGCAAAGATGCACTCAGGCTTTACGATCTCCTGCAGCTCTTTGAATGTAGACTTCTTGATCTCCATCTTCTCAGGCGCAACCTCGATCACGAGATCACAGTCTGTACAGATATCCTTCAGACCTGTAGCGATCTTTGCAGCGATCGCATCCGCTTTCTCCTGCGTGATCTTCTCCTTGCTCACGAGGAAGTTCAGATTCTTTAAGATCTTAGCCTTTCCGCCGTCTGCAAACTCCTGCTTAATATCACATAAGCATACCTCATAACCCTCTGTCATTGCAAATGCCTGTGCAATGCCGGATCCCATGGTTCCGGCACCGATAATACCAACCTTCATTGTTAGTCCTCCTTTATTTTTTGTTTTTCTTTGCGCTCTCCACAAGAAATGCCAGTCCGGCTGCCACAATACTGCCGCCGGCTATCTTCATCGTAATATCCGAGCTCTCCATTGCGAAAATGATCAAACCTGCTGCTATCAGGAGTAATCCTGTGAATACCAATCCAATTCTTTTCATATTCTTACGACTTTCCTTTACTCAGTTTCAGACAGCCTAGCAGTTTTTGAACGGCTCCTTCACCTTCTCCTTGTTCTTGTCAAGGAAGAATGCCATACCGTACTTCTGATCCTCTGTCTCAAAGCAGTCGCCGAACAGCTTCTCCTCGATCACGATCGCCTTGTCCATATCCACGTCAAGACCCTCGTTGATCGCCTTCTTGCAGTTGCGGACCGCGATCGGTGCGTTCTTTGCGATGCCCGCCGCCATCTTCTCCGCCTGTGCCATCAGTTCCTCCGCGGGATAGACCGCGTTTACCAGACCGATGCGCAGCGCCTCGTCAGCCTTGATATTCCTTGCCGTGTAGATCATCTGCTTTGCCATGCCGGCGCCCACGAGACGCGCAAGTCTCTGTGTGCCGCCAAATCCCGGTGTGATGCCAAGCCCTACTTCCGGCTGTCCGAACACGGCATTCTCAGAACAGATCCTGATGTCGCAGCTCATGGAGATCTCACATCCGCCGCCGAGCGCAAAACCGTTCACTGCCGCGATCACAGGGATCGGGAAAGTCTCGAGCTTTCTGAACACGTCGTTGCCCTTCTTGCCAAAAGCCTCGCCCTCCGCCTTTGTGAGCGTGCTCATCTCGCCGATGTCCGCACCGGCAACAAATGATTTTGTGCCTGCGCCCGTGAGGATCAGACATCTCACCGCATCGAGATCCACGGCGTCAAGCGTCGCGTCAAGCTCGTCCAAAACCTGCGAATTCAGCGCGTTCAGAGCCTTCTCACGGTTGATCGCGATCTTTCCGACTGCGCCGTTTACTTCATATAATATGTATTCCATGCTTACCTCCGTTTAAAATGAATTCAGAATTTCCAAGCCGGTATCGCACCAGCCCGGAAATTCTCTATGTATGTTATTCGTATTTTTTAACTACTGTGGAGCAGCCCATGCCGCCGCCGATGCACAGTGTGGCAAGACCTGTCTTTGCGCCCTTTGCCTCCATCTCGTGAAGCAGTGTCACCAGGATGCGGCATCCGGATGCACCCACCGGATGACCTAACGCGATCGCTCCGCCGTTCGGATTCAGCTGCTTATCCACATCGATACCCAAGTCTCTGCCCACCGCGATCGACTGTGCCGCAAACGCCTCGTTTGCCTCGATGATGTCAAAATCCTCGATCTTCATGCCGGTCTTCGCCAGAACCTTCCTGGTCGATGCGACAGGTCCGATACCCATAACCTCCGGTCTCACGCCTGCGAGCGCACCTGCTACCCACTCAGCCATAGGTGTCACGCCCAGCTCTTTTGCCTTCTCCTCGCTCATGACCACGATGGCTGCCGCGCCGTCATTGATCCCGGACGCGTTGCCTGCCGTGACATACTTATCCTTGTTGATCGGGCGGAGCTTTGCAAGCCCTTCGATCGTGGAGCCGGCTCTTGGTCCCTCGTCAACCTTGAATTCCACCATCTCTTTTTTCTTCTTGACCATCACAGGTACGATCTCCTTGTCAAACGCACCTGATTTCTGTGCTTCCTCCGCCTTCTGCTGGCTCTTTAACGCGAACTCGTCAAGCTCCTCGCGGGTGATGCCCCACTCGTCGCAGATGTTGTCCGCTGTCTGGATCATATGGTAATCATTGAATGCATCCCACAGCGCATCCTTGATCATGGTATCTACCAGCACACCATTGTTCATTCTATATCCGAAACGTGCATTAGGAAGTGCGAACGGAGCCATGGACATATTTTCCATACCGCCTGCCACAACGATATCAGCATCGCCGGCAAGGATCATCTGGGCAGCCATGTTCACACAGTTAAGTCCTGAACCACATACGACATTCACGGTGACTGCCGGTGTCTCGATGGGAAGCCCTGCCTTGATCGAAGACTGACGAGCCACGTTCTGTCCCAGCCCTGCCTGAATAACGCAGCCCATGTATACATGGTCAACCTTGTCAGCCGGAACGCCCGCCCTGTTCAGAGCCTCCTTGATCACGATTGCCCCAAGCTCCGGAGCCGGAGTTGTGCTGAGCGAGCCGCCCATAGTGCCAATTGCTGTACGACATGCACCTGCTAATACAATTTTCTTTGCCATTATTCTTTCCTCCATCTTATTATACTCTCACAATGGACCTCTGCAGGCCTGCAGCCGCCCATCAGTTTCCATGTGACTGTGATTTTTATAACAATAGACGGGAAATCACGAAAAATGCACAAACTTTTTTTGCAGATTCCCTCAATGCAGCCTTTTGCTCTGCGGATCTTTTGTGCAGTATTCAGGATTTTCCCTATTTTTATATTGATCACAACCATTGTGCTTATTTTATCACATTGTTAAAAAAAAAGCAATCTATTTGTCTTTTGATATTTATTGCAATGTTGACGAATTTTTCCTGTCAAAATTATCCATATTTATAAAGTACAATGCCTTGCAGGAGTGATCCCTGCGCCGCTCATTGTGCATTTTTCATACACATACTATTCTTTTGTTGATTCTGCACCTTCTGGCACTACCGGATCTTTCATATCATATTTCCGATCCCACTCCTTCGTGAAATCATCGCGCTCCACCTCACACCTGTGACCGCTCAGAAATCCTGCCAGCTGATAAAAGTCAATCCAGATCTCATTATTTCCGTCTTTTTGTGACTCATCAAAAATGAGCTGCATCCCCACGTGGAGATGTACCGTCTTGATATTATTCACATTTTCTTTGTCACTGTAACCCGTATGCCCCATATAGCCGATCACATCCCCCGCAGTGACGTAGTCCCCTTCCTTGAGTCCCTCCGCATAAGGTCTGTTCTGCCGCAGATGGGCATAGTAATAATACCGCTTTTGGTCAAAACTGCGGATGCCGATGCGCCAGCCGCCGTAACGGTTCCAGCCGAGCGCCTCAACATAGCCTGATTCGACTGCGATGATCGGCGTGCCGACCAGCCCCATCATGTCGTGCCCGAGATGCTGCCTCTTGTAGCCGAAATCCCTGCCGACCCCAAAATCATCATAGTCCTGATAGGCGAACCCTGACGCTATCGGCGAGTAAGCTTTCAATCCATACTTTTTCTGATATATACCGTTCTCATCCTCTATCTCATACTCCCCAAGCATACCGCCAAGCACTGCGGAGTACGCTTCATAATAATATGAAAAATACTGATACTTCTCCCGAAGTCCCTCCTCCGTGATCTCCCCGTTTGTGATCTTTGACGCGATCTCGTCTATATACTCTGTCGATCTGCTCCCGAACTCTCCTCCCCCACGCACTGCGGCATAGGCGAGCAGTGCGATCCAGTCAAGATGCCGCTCCGACCCATACGATTCTATATCCATGAGACAGGCCTTTTTCATTGCCTCCTTCGATGCGTTGAAATCCACCCACTTGATGAAATTGCCGCTTGTCTGGCTTACCTCCTGTGTATTATTTTCATACCAGAAAATCCCCGTCGCCAGCACCAGCGCGAACACCACCAAACCTATCAGCCCCTTATTTCTCACATGACCACCATATTTCCGATACATTATCTGTTCATTATATGTACTGCAAAACGGTGATATGCATATGGCTGACCATACGATCTTTTAAAGTTTCACATCGTAATTTTCCTTTTTCCGATCGCTTGGCTTCATATTTGTGCAGAAGAAAACAGGCACCCGAGAGTGCCTGTCCGCATATCGTTATTTCGGATCTGCTGCAAAAGATCCGGCACAGTTCCTTAGTTTTCCGGCTCGATCAGACCGTACGTGTTCCCTTTGCGCTTATAAACCACATTCACTTCGTCTGTCTCCGCATTGCAGAACACAAAGAAATCATGTCCCAGAAGCTCCATCTGCACGCATGCATCCTCCGCATACATCGGCTTGATATCGAACTTCTTGGTGCGGACGATCCGCACTTCCTCATCGTCCTCATCATAACTGTTCTCTATAAAGTCGGTCCTGAGGCTCGCCGCCCCTGCCTGCTGATCCGCCCTAAATTTGTTTTTATATTTTTTCAACTGCCGTTCGATCACTTCCGCTGCAAGATCCACCGACACATACATGTCATTGCTCACCTGCTCGGAACGAATGATGTTTCCTTTGACGGGAATGGTAACTTCAATCTTCTGGCGCTCTTTCTCTACGCTTAATGTCGCGTGTACCTCCGTTTCTGGCGTAAAATACTTCTCCAACTTGCCGATCTTGTCCTCAACCGCTGCCCTTAACCCAGGTGTTACATCGATGTTCTTTCCACTGATAATGAATTTCATTCTGTCCACATCCCTTCGCAATTAATTTCGCAATCAAGTATATTTTCTTAATTGTATTTTGATTATACCATATCCCTATTTTTTTTCCAATATCTTTTGTGATATATTATAAAAATTTTTGATATTTCCATAGTTTTTTTAGACATTTTTGAGCATTCTCAAAATTTGTATCTTGTCAATGCAGTTGTGTATTTTCGGATATTTTCACAAAACATCATTTCGTTTTTGATACCAGTGTTTTCCACAAGAAAACCCGTTCCTGGTTGTGGATATTGTGGACAACTCGGTGTATAAGTTCATTTGACGTCTTTTTTTCCTTTTATCAGTGTGGATAAGTTGTGAACGTATAAAAGAATGACGGTTGTGTCACAAAAAAATTCCCCTGATTTTTTGTGCATTTTTCCCATTTGACGTGCGCCGCCGGGTGGATTACTTTCTATGCACGGGTCTGCGCACAAAAAAAGGTGGATAAACACTGTTACCCACCCAATAATATCCGGATCAAATTCTTTAAAAAATCCTTCTAACTGATAATACGTTTCGATATGATGCGCTGGAAACGATGATGCCAGTCTTCGATGTGCTGGCATGTACGATCTGTCCATTGCCAACATAAAGACCCACATGACCGGAATAGCATACGATATCTCCCGGCTGTGCATTGCTGAGACCTCCTACATCATACCCCTGATTTCTCAAGGCTGAAGAGGAATGTGGAAGGCTCACTCCAAAGTTGGAATATACACTCATGACAAATCCAGAGCAGTCCGCACCGTTTGTAAGGCTTGTTCCTCCCCATACATAAGGATTGCCGACAAACTGTGTAGCGTAGTCGATAACTGCCTTACCCATCTCGCTTCCCTCTGACGACGCCGCTGTATTTCTTGCTGATTCTATTGTTGCCTGGTTTGCCGCCGCTCTCTGTGCCTGCGATTCTGCCTGCTGCTGCAGTCTTGCAGCCTCTGTCGCTGCCGCAGATGCCCTTGCCTCCTCGCGTGCCTTTGCTTCCTTAGCAAGTCTTACAGCTTCTTCTTCCTTGGACTCAGCATGTACAAAATCAGTTCTAAGGTTTATGTAATCCTTAGATACATAGCCATCGCCTTCCTCGATCGCGATCTTAACCCAGCCGTCAAGTTCCTCAAGCACTACAAGTTCCTCATTGATCGGTACAAGACCAAGTACTGCGGACTCTGTACTTGCGTCCTTACGAACCTTAAGTGTGGTGGCATTTACGACAGCATATGTGGTTCCTACCTCTTTGGCAAGCGCTTCTGCTTCCTTTCCTGCCACACAGAACTCACCTTTGACATATCCTGTACAGTTACCTGATACGATCTTATACCAGCCATCTTTCTCTTCTACCAGCTCACCTACAGAATTCGCATAGAACTTTCCGACAACCTCACCGTCCTCACCCGGCGTACTTCTGACATTGACATAGTTCGATACCTGGGAAATGACAAGCCCTGAGAAATCCTGGCTATTTTCATCAGTCTTTGCTGTTGTCTCGGACTCAACTTTCCCTGCGATCTCAACATTGTCATAAGTATCTGTTACAGAAAAGCCTGCACTTGTCTGAAAATCATCGTCGTCCTTGTCTGTCGTTTCCGTGTTGTCAGTGTCCTCAACAGAAGTCTCCTGCTCAGAAGTATTTTCGTCAGAGCTCTCCACCTCTGAAGTCTCTTCCTCTGAGAACGCTTCGCTTGATATCTCCTCATTTGAAGTTTCTTCATTCGAATCTTCTTCCTCTGAAGTCTCCTCACTCGACATCTCTTCGCTAGATGTCTCCTCGACAGAAGTTTCCTCATTTGAGGTCTCTTCACTGGAAGACTCCTCACCAGATGTCTCCTCCTCCGCGCTCTCCTCATTTGAAGTCTCCTGCTCGGATTCCACAGCACTTGAAGACTCCTGTTCCGGAACCTCCCAGTCTGTCAGCAATTCGGTTGAGAGCTCCAGTGTCGACTCCTGCTGTGTCTCCTCCTGATCTGCATCCTCTATACTGCCAGATGACTCAGACTCTGTCTCAACTTCACTGATCGCCTCAGTTATTTCCTGCGTAAACTCCGTTGATACTTTTGAAGTTGTTGCTTTTGAATTTAACGGGGAAACATTGCCCGGTGTATCCGCTAACGCTACCATTCCCGATGCCTTTAAAATATTGGGCTGTAAACCTGAGGCACTTTCAAGATAAGCTATGTTCTGAACGACCTCCACCTGAAGATCCTGTATCGTACTTCCCTCGTCCAGCACTACTGCAACGCCTGCTGCAGGCACATCTGATGAATTATGGATCTTTGCCTCAAGTGTCATCTGATAACCGGATAGCGAAAGTGTTCCGACAAGAGCACACGCCGCTGCTTTCACGCTGTACTTATTCATGATCAATCCTCCAATGTGTAGTGTATGTGACCTCACAACTGTCCGGTTCTCTTTCGTGCTCCGAACAGTTAAATATTTGCTATACAATGTAAAACATTTTCATAACATTATTTCAAATTCTCGATAATTATTACGAAATTATTACGTCCTTGAAATAAATTATCACATTTTACCACAATTGTCAAGATATCTTTTTGCACGCAGGTGCACTTCCATTGCGAAAAGTGCTGTTTTTTAGACAGACTGTTTGTCTACTTTCGCCATTTTATTTTCTTTTTCTTTCATTTTATTTCGTTTTCGACTATATTTTTTTCATTTTCGACCATTTGTACTTTCTGTAAATATTTTCGTAACTTTTATATTTTTTGTGCATTCAAATACTCCTGTACTGAATGCACAGCGTTGGCTCCGTCCGCCACTGCCGTAATGATCTGGCGCATCGGCTTTTTCCTGATATCCCCCGCTGCAAATATGCCGCTTTCCGATGTCACACAGGTTTCATCAGCAATGACATACCCTTTCTCATCCAGTTCCACAAGGTCTGTGCAGATCGCTGTATCAGGCACGATGCCCACGGCTATAAACACGCCTTCCACATCCAGACTGCCCTGTTCACCACTCTTATTGTTGTGTACCCTGATGCTCTCTACCATTTCCCCGCCCAGGATTTCTATCACTTCGCTGTTCCAGAGCACTTCCACATTCTCACAGGAGAACAGTTTTTTCTGCAGGCTGTCCGCCGCCCTGAGCTGATCCCTCCTGTGTATGAGATACACCTTTTTGCAGATGCCTGCAAGGAAAACTGCATCCTCCACGGCGACATCACCGCCGCCGACTACAGCCACTGTACGTTTCCGATAAAATGCCCCATCACAAGTGGCACAGTACGACACCCCCAGCCCTGCAAACTCATTTTCGCCTGGCACACCCAGCAGAGAGTGGGAAGCACCTGTTGCAAGGATCACAGTTCTCGTCTTATACTCATCCTGATCTGTGCGGACTGTGTACACTGGCTGTTGGTCGGCGTCCCTCTCTATACCCTTTACTTCCGCAGTGATAAACACTGCCTCCAGCCGGTCTGCATGTTCCCTGAACCGATCTGCCAGTTCTCCCCCGCTCAATCCCGGAAGTCCCAGATAATTGTCCACCTCATACGTGCTCTGTACCTGTCCCCCGCTGACCGGACTCCTGTCTACGACAGCAGCCTTTAGCCCTGCCCGCGCTGCGTAGACTGCCGCACCCATTCCCGCCGGTCCCGAACCGATTATCAATAGATCATATACTTCATTTCCCGTCATGTCCAACCTCCATCTAATGTTATTACCTGTCCTGTTAGATACTCATTGCCGGTGCATAAAAGCTTCACCAGCTCCGCCACTTCCTCCGGCCGCCCGATCCGGTCGGAAGGTATTTCCTGTATCAGCATATTTATCTCCTCCTCATCAAAGCATTTGTTCATATCCGTGTCGATCACTCCGCAGGCGATCGCATTCACCTGTATATTGCTGGGTCCCAATTCTTTTGCGAGCGCACGCGTAAACGCATTGACGCCTCCCTTTGAGGCAGAGTATGCCACCTCCGTCGATGCACCGATATTTCCCCATACCGAAGAAATATTGATGATCTTCCCCTGGTGCCGCCTTACCATCTTCGGTACTGCAGACCTGCACGTCAGAAAACATGCGTTCAGATTTGTATCGATCACTTCCTGCCATTCTCTGTAAGTCATATCTGTCAGAAGCCCCACATAGGAGATTCCCGCATTGTTTACCAGAATATCAAGGCAGGAAATATCCTGAAACATTTCTGTAACTTTTTCTTCATCGCAGATCGGAAATGTATAACACTTACATTTTATTCCGTACTTCTCCTGAAGTTCATCCGCAAGGCTGTTGAGCAGTCCGCTGTTTTTGTGGCAGGTCATGTACAGATCACACCCCAATGAGGCAAACATTGTTGCGACCGCCTTGCCGATCCCACGCGACGCACCTGTCACAAGCACCTTTTTTCTGTTCATATCAGACATTACCAGTATTCCTTTCCGGCATTTCATGTGATGTGCTCCCCTATCCCAGCATGCCGCAGTTTTGAGACGGGGAAAGCCGCAGAAAACTGCGGCTTAATCCTGTGCGACAACTTCCTTATAAAATTCAGCGTAATCCTTGCGTTTTTCCTTCGTGAACTGGATCGCTGTTCTCGGGTGCTGGTTCAAAAGTCCCGTCATCATATACTGCAGATCGAATCCCCACACAACCCCTTCTTCCTTCAGTTTGTTCATATACTTCTCGATAAACTGAATCACGTAATAGTTATTGTACTTTGGATTGCGCAGAAAACCAAGCAGGAGTTCCATCGCACAGTTTCCGGCGCCCCTTCCCATCCCGGCGTACGTGGCATCGAGCCAGTCCACCCCGTCCCCGACCGCCTCGATCGTGTTGGCAAAGGCCAGCTGCTGGTTGTTGTGCGCATGAATGCCAAGTTTCTTGCCGTACTTGCTCGCAAATTCCATATACGTATCTACGATCCGCGCGATCTGCTCCGGATAGAGTGAGCCGTAACTGTCAACAACGTAAAAAATATCCGCAGAAGTTTTTCCCAGGATATCGAGTGCCACGCGCAGGTCACTTTCCTGACCGCTCGATATCGCCATAATATTACAGCTTACCTCGTATCCTTTTTTCTTGGCATCCTCTATCATATCTGCCGCTGCCGGTATCGTGTTCACATATGTTGCCACACGGATCAAGTCGATCGGACTCTCTGACCGGCTGACAATGTCCCTCTTATAATTGCATCTTCCGACGTCCGCCATGACCGCAAGCTTGAGACTGGTATCATTATCCCCAACGATCTCCCTGATATCATCATCATCGCAGAATTTCCACTTGCCAAACTTATTTTCGTCAAACATCTCCTTTGACGCCTTATAGCCCATCTCCATATAATCCACGCCAGCCCTGATATTCGCTTCATACAATGACTTGACAAACTCGTCCGTAAAATAAAAGTCGTTCACCAGCCCGCCGTCTCTTAATGTCGCATCCACCACTTTGATACTTGAACGGTAATCCATTAGACTCACAATCTCTTTCATTTTCCACTTCTCCTATATTGCTTTCATTCAATTCCAGTATATTGCTTTATTCTGTTTTGGCATGATACCAGTTTTTAAAATTTTAGCACTTTAAAGTGCGGAAGTCAATTAAAAAATCTGTTTTGGCTGGCATTCCGGTAACAGTTCAGCCTTCGGCTTCCTGTTGCAAGCATCAAGCCATGCAAAAACCGCTTCGCGGTTGGCTTGATGCCTCCCAACCACTATGTTTTCTCACGGACTTCGCAGCGTAGTGCGAAATCCTGGGCTGAACTGTTACACATTCCAATCAATAATTCCAAATCTGCATGGCAATGTTTAATATCGACAGTATCTGCACCGTGAGGGAAAGCATAATGATCTCAGTGCTCGTCCTCCCATTATCATGCGCATTTTTCTTCAGAAAAAACGGAAGCACAATAAGCAGAGGCAGCATATAGCGCCCTTGAACTCCGCCTATTACCTTATCCTCTGGTTTTGAATAGCTCAAATACATTGCCAGAAACACGCCGAAAAGGCTGGCTGCTACCATAAGGATTGACCAGAGCCTCCCCCTGAGACTCACAATGGCATTTCCCTGCCCATTATCCTTTCTATATGAAATATACAACAGCATCAATATCATGATGCCTATATATGTCGGATTTCGCCAATCCCACAGATGTCCCAGCCCACATCCAGTCATCGCCAGCCAATACTCATCTGCATATACGATAAAGGATCCCATCAGGCTTTCAATGAGATTCAATGGATTTTCAATGGCGTATTCAAGGCTTGGCCACAAATACGGCTTATTATTCGCTATTTGATATGTCGTATCCAATGACAAAGTTTTGCCTGCATTTTGTACCGCCTCGGCATTCGTGCTTATGACATCACTTCTTACCTGTGACATTGAGCCGATAGAATATTTATAAATGAGCAGCAGCGATACCGCCGCCACTGATATCAGCATTATCTTGCAGCCCCTGCTTTTACGCTTCTCCTCACTTATACTCTGGTCCGGCAACAGAAATACCAGTGCCGTAAACGGTGCGTACACCGGTTTTAACGGTGCAAAAATAAATATGACGACTGCAAGAACCAGTATCTGTCTTCTAGTCACCCGTCCTGTCTGTGTACACAGCTTCAATAAATATGCAATAAAAAGAAAGGCAAATGCCAATATCAGTGTGTCGTACGAACACGAAGACACGGTTTCCAAAAGCATAGGTATCTGGCATATGGCAAAGAAGATCCACTTGCCATATGGGATCAATCTGATCGCCCAGTATACTATGAATACAAACACAAACAGGCTCATCAGCCTTGACATAAAGATCAGTCTGGCATAGTTGACATGCAATAATCTGCCCAGTGTGATCCCTGCAGCCTGGGGGATATACATCGTAACAGGCACTGCTGCCACTCTTTGGCATTCAGAAGGAAGCATTTTTTCAGAGCGATCTTGATCCCCCCTGATCAATGACTTTATCATGTCAATTGTGTATGAATTGTTGGGACACAGCTCTCTGTAATTAATATCGCACTCCCGCATATAAATATAACCGTCCGCATCATTTATGGGTTGTCCCATGATCATATTCGACAGTCTGTACGCCTGCGCAAAATGAAATTCTTCATCAGGCATACTGTACGGGGGCAATACAACTGAGTATACACATCCAAAAATCAATGTTGACACTACAAAAAATAATTCCGCTTTGTCTATATTTTTGAACAACAAAAAAAGATATATTCCCGCCACAGCCAGAAAGGCAGCTACCACACCCACAAACATTGGATAATTTAGCGAATCCCGAAATACAAATCCAGCTCTAAAGTATATTGATATCAGTAATATATCAGCTGTTAATGACAGTGTGATGATCGTTCTCTTCCTATTTAAAAATAATCTTTCAAATCCCAACAGATATAAAACTGCCACAAACACCCATACCAGCAGAATAATCTGCATCCTCTTATCAAGCCGTGTACTAAATGCCGTTTCTACAACAATCGGATCATATAACTCCTCTCCATTTTTGATGGCATTTTCTCTTGCAGCGTCAGAACTATTCCCCGACTCAACAGAACCAATATACAATGTTCCTGTCATGTCATCCGATGAGATCCTCAAAACATAATTTTGCTGCGGCTCAACATATTGCCGTACATCAAACCACGTTATGCTCTGTAACTGCAACGACCCAATATCGATCAATTCCTGCCAGATTAGTTCATTCTTTTTGTCAACAATAGATATATCTAGTTTTCCTGTACTGTCATATACCCGATCGACCACACAAATTCCCACACTGCGGATTTTGTCTACAGCAAAGGTCATTTCCTGTTCTAATGTATCTCCCTGTTGATATTCTATTGGCTTTATCGAATCAAATGATCTGATAAGATCATAACCAGTATCAAAGTACTTTTTAGAAAATACAAAAAACAGTCCAGCAACAAGAACTACTGCAGCCATTATAAACCGTATCACCCAAATAAATTCTTTTTTCTTATACATACACAATAGTCCTCCGCAAACTTTTCCGTCTGTGCATAAAACTAATTTATCTTTAAACCGCACGCACTCAATACCGTAACTGTATAACAGTGCACACCAGAAAGCAGTACCCCGTCATCTGCATCAGCTAATGTTTGTTTAAAACTAATTCTGCATCAATCTGATCAATTTCTGTATTATTGGAATAGACAGCAATCTTTCTTTCTCTATATAGTAAACACCTCTAATATCTTTTCTTTCCAGACACTGCCTAAGTAGCTTTCTCCTCCTCCTTGCTGATTCTGACTTTACCGCTCTGACAGAAGTCTCTCTTGTGTGATGATACACATAAAAATCCGCTACTGGCAGTTTCTCAATGATAGCTACATTGTGCTTTTTCATGAGAAGTGACAGAATGCTCTGATCATGTCTATTCTCCTGAAATCCTTCATAATTATCCAGTCCGCATGTGTTAGGTGCGTCTGTGATAATCCTGTAATCCTGTGCATATTTAAGCCATTCCGCTATGATACTTTGCGTATTTTGCGTCTTCCTAAGCACAATGATACCTGCCCAGCACTGGTACTGATCTGTATATTCCTCCTTATCACAATCCATATATACAAATGCATCACGTTTTGTCCAGTGCTTTTCCAAATACCTATAGCGCCTGCTCCCTATCATATCAATATTATTCTGCTGCATATACACAATAACAGGGTCAACACTTCCTCTATAATATCCTCCGGCACCATCCATATATATCAAAAAATCGCCATCCGCAATTCCATTTAATGCCTTGTTCACAAAATATGGTTTCCACAGATAGCAGCCTTTTCTACGTTCTCCGCCTGCTTCTAATATCTTCCTGTTCCTATTCTGAAACTCATCATCCATATCTGCAATATTATAACACAGTATCTGATCAACTTTTCCATTTTTTAGAGCTGTGTCAAGCTGAAATTTCGCCGATGGCATATAAGCATCATCCGCACAAGCCATTGCATACACCATTTCACCACACCTCCATCATTTTCTTATTATGAATCATAAATCTTAGACGAATACATTATTTGATTAACAATTTTTAGAATACTGCCACCCTATATTCTCATAGTACTCTAATGAATTTCTTCTCTATCAATTCCTCTGATATGATCGCAATCCCTAATGCTGTCAATACCCAAAAGCAATATCCTGCTATCTGCAGCCAAATGTTTTTATCTCATTACATGCATATGTTTTGATATAATTTAATATAATAATATGGGATAAATAAATTCCATAACTATGCCTTCCTATCAAAACCAAAAACTGATTCTCAAATATGACAAAATAACCTTTATTTAATATCAGCGGCAAAATACTTGCTGCCACAAAGAAAGTATCAGCTATCTTGGAGAATCAATACATTGCCTGTTGCAATTCATTTTATTCACGCTACAACACCTCCTGTTTCATCCGCTCCACGAATCCTCCTTTTCCGACTTCATATATTTTATCGCATTTTCTGATCGTACTTAATCTGTGCGCTATGACGATCAGCGTCCTCGTTCCATGCAGACCGTCTATCGCCTCCATCACTTCTTTCTCGGTCTCATTGTCAAGTGCCGAAGTGGCCTCATCAAGTATCAGTACATTAGGATTGCGGTAAAGTGCCCTCGCTATGCCAATCCGCTGTCTCTGCCCGCCGGAAAGTTTGACTCCCCTGTCACCGATCATGGCGTCAAGACCGTCTGGCAGGGAGTGCACAAATTGATCGAGCTGTGCCTCCCGCAAGGCTTTCTCTATTGCAGCATTGTCAATCTCAGCCTCCTGGATACCAAAGGCAATGTTTGCACGGATACTGTCATCCATCAGATAGATCGACTGTGGAATATATCCGACATCTTCATGCCAAGATGCCATACATCTGTTTATATCAACCCCATCAATCGTGAGTGTACCTTCCTGTGGCTTGAGAATTCCAAGTATCAGATCGGCAGCTGTTGTCTTACCTGCGCCCGACTCCCCGATAAATGCCACAGATGTGTTTTTCTTGATCGCAAGACTGGCATTTTTTAATATCCACTTATCTGACTTCGGGTAATGAAAGGACACATGATCAAGACGAATCACATCATTGAAAGTAACATTTAGTGTATCCTCCTGATCTGCCATCCTCTGCTCCATAAGCTGTTCAATCTCCTTCAAATCGCTGTAAACAGAATCGATCGCGGGTTTGTTGAACATCATCCCGCTGATGTAACCTGTAATCTTGTTAAACGAAGGAAGCATACGGAAAGCTGCAACTGCAAACACAGACAGAGTTGTGACAAATGAGGTGATATCACTCTTGACCACGACAATCTTTATGATCATTGCTATCATCAAACTGCATATACACACAGTCTCCATAACCGGTCTTGGAAGATACGTGAGTATAGACTGCTGCCTTTGTATTCTCACACAATCCTTGAAATTTTTGTCATAATTGGATGCAAAAAAACTTTCTTTATTTGATACCTTAATCTCCTTAATCCCTGAAAAAGCCTGAAAAAGCCATTTTGTAACCAGAACATTTGCCTGTCTGCTCTCCTCTCCAATTTTTACAAGCACTTTTCTGAAAAAGATAGTAAAAATAACAATAAATAAAAACAATAGAGAGGCAACTGCCAATGTAGACACCCAGTCCTGAACAAAAAGATATACGACCAGCACTGTACTTACACTAAACTCCGCAAGAAACTGCAGAGCGTTTAGCACCACGGTAAAAAAGCCATTGACATCATTCGTGATATTCCTTTGAAATTCTGCAACATTTTTAGACACATGAAAAAGATAGTCCTGCTGCATATAACTCCTCATCATCCTCACAGACATCCGCTGCTGATTGTTAAAGACAAACCGATACTGCAGGCTGTACATCACCGTCACATAGATATTCTTGAATATATAGATCGCGATCAAAACGATCGCCAAAAACACAATCATTTGATTCACATCTGTAATACCTGTATACTTGCCGATTAACACAAAATACCATTTATCATTAATAGTTTCCGGCTGCATTGCCACATTGATCAGCGGCATGACCGCTGATACACCCAACAGTTCCACAAATGCACCGATCAGTATGATGACAAGCAGTATACTTAAGTTGATTTTCTGTTTTATGTCTAAAACGTAATTGATCTTTTTAAACATCCTATTAATCCTCTCTATGGAGAACACACCTAATCCGGCTTATAAAACTGTGAGATCTCCGCTGCTGTCCTTGGCTTTTTTCTCATATACGCATCATAATCCTTGAAGTAGTGCCCCATATCCCATGCCTGAAATCCCTTTTTGTGCAGATCACAGGCAAGAACCTTTGCTGTCGGTCCAAGGACAATGCACACCAACCGCTTTTTGCTTGTTTTCAGGACATCACGCAGCAGGCCATCGTACGCTGCATAGGCATTCATGCTGGGAGCTGTCACAAACTCCACGGACCTGCAAACATCATATGCCTTGTGCTCAAGCCTGTCAAAAACTCCCTCGCCGCACACGATTGTCACATGCCTGTCTTTTAATAGTTTCTGCATCCTTCTGTAGTACTTCTTAAAATCGTATCTCTCATATGTCTGGTACACCTGCGTGATACAGGTGTCCATATAGACCATGTCCTTACTACAGTTCCTACACAGAAATCTCCGCTGTTGGGCAAGCGCCCTTGCAAACTTTGCCGTGAAATCGTTCAAGTGTTTTACAGGATGCATATAATAGTATGGCAAGCCGATCCTGAGTCCGTCAATATTTGTCTTTAAAAGCTTTCTGAGACGTTTTGCCAGCCGGGGATCATACGCTTGAAAGGGAATGGAGTGTCCCTGCATGATCGAGATCTCCCCGTCACCATATCGCAGAAAGCTGATCTTCTCATTTTCGAGCAGCGTGAGCGTCTCTTCCGTGTCCAAAATATTGAGTGCATCTGCGTATCTTCCCTTCTCGTACTTTCTGCGCTCAATATGCCTGTCTATCCGTTTCGGAAGCTTCATAAGCTTCCCTGCAAATTCCTTTACCTTCTTTTTTCCCAGGCATTTCTGCGAATAACCTTTTGCGCTCTTTCTCAACACAAAATATTCCGCTCCCACATGAATCATACTGTTGTCCATAGACGCGATCTTATCGATATCAAGCGTGTTATCCTCATCATTGTAGAGTCTGTCCAACGAGTCGATATCCGTGGGCATACTGTCATCAAAACCGTTTTGGTGCGTCTCCTGTACTCTGTTGACCGTTATGACGACCGCACATCCTGACTGTCTGTTTGATGCCATATGAGGACGCGTAATGCGCATCTGTCTGTTGTCCGGTGTTATCATCGCCTCATAATAATTGGGATTCTTGATAGCATTTTCTTCCTCCATTGTCATCCGGACCACATCAGCCTTGCGGTACAAAGTACAGTCGAGCTCCCATGGATAATTGTAATGCTGATACACACAGTCCCATTTCCACTCCAGTACCGTATCGTCTGACGACAGATTTTCCGGCATGGGTCTTATGTTTCCACCGAGGCGCATGCTGTAACCAAAGACCTGGTCATTTGTCCGCAAGTATTCACTTGCCTTTTTCAGACTAAATGACCTGGTGAACACAACATCATCGCAGCCAAACATGATATATCCGCCTGCGTCTGCTATGATCTGCTTCAGATCTGTCTCGAACTTATTTTCTTTTATCCATTTTACCCGTGGAAAATTCTGTATCAGCTTTTCATATCTGATATTCTCCGTCTCACAGTAGAGCACAGTGACCATTTCCTGCACTGCGTCTGAGAACTTTAACAGACTTTCAAGATACGCGTGCATCTGCATGGGGCGATCTTTTGAAAATACGATGATCGATATTTGATTTTGCCTCTCTATATCCATTACTCTTTTATCCTTTCAGCCAGTTTGATCTCGTTTGAGGGCGTTTTCTCTGTCTTCTTGATAAATCCATTCAGAAAAACCAATTCTCTCCCCCATTGAAACAATACTCTCAGTTCCCTTCCACCGCTGACACTTAGACGGTATTCACAGATATCGTCCTTTATACTGTCCCACCAGTGGGTTTTGTGTCCATTAGACTTATCATTGATCAATGTCTGAATATTTTCCAGAAACTTCAGGAGATCCTGTTCGTTTAGTCCACTGTTCAGCAGAGCATTTTCTGTATGACGATCTGTACATCGTACAGCCTTGTTCAAGTCATAGTGCTCAATGGCATAACGTATATTTTTCATATCGTCCTTAACATACTCACGCATAAAAGTATTTACATTGGCTATATTGGCTATCTCAACCGGCTTTTTATTCCGGCAACACGCTATCAACTCTTCTGCCCTGTTATCCTCCTGTATGGACAGCAGCGGACACTTTCGTTCAATCGCTTCCGTAAAACAGTTAGGCTCTAACGGTTCATCAGAATACCGTTTAACCAAAACCTGTTTAGCCGGATACTGATAATCGGTATCTGATCTTGACTGTATCTCATCTGCTTCATCCCAATAAGGATCGTGATAGGCCATCTGGATAATCTTCCCTTTCAGCAGTGTCGCTGCGGGTCTGTTAAAAGCTTCCTTTAAATATTTGTCCACTGTAACGTCTTCTGTAATTTTGCGGCTATATGTATCTTGTTTTTTCAATAAAGGTATTTTCTGGTCTATAATAAAATCGAGCAGCTTGTTGAGATATGTTAAAAAATAGTCCTCAAAATCGTCTATATCTGCAAACTGTCCATACAAAGACAGATCATTTAGTATTAGCTTCATTCCATCTATAATCCTATCATTTTATTTAAATCCAGATCAAACTGGTCAAACAAATCTTTTCTCTGGTTTTCTATCCTTCCTCTTTTTCCAATCTTCACCCTGATCGCTTCGGCCAGATGCTGTTCATTTAAATACACAAACTGAATGTTGAGCCGTTCCTCCTGCATATTTCCGGTTGCCATCCCTACACGGAATCCATTAAAGATGTGATCGCTGTGTGTTTCCACAAAAATCTGCCTGTCTCCTCCAGCAATAAAATACAAAAACTCACACACTTTTGCCTGCGCAGATGGATGGAGGTGAATCTCGGGATTCTCGATAATGATCACTCCACGCTCAGGCGCGGACAGACACATGACCAGTATCGGAATCAGATAACTGATCCCTGCACCGATATTTCCCGGTCTTATATTTTCCATGTCGTTCATTTGATAGGATACTTTGATCAAGTCCATTCCACTGATACTTTCTGTCATGATTGTAGAATCCATGATATAGGAAAGCCACCAGTTCATCTGACCAAGCAGTGTAAAATCGGTCTTTCCCTTACACATTTCCGGTTCAACGATATCCCTTCCGTGTTGATTCAGATAAGACATTGCGTACTCGCCATCAATACCAATCACATCATCCAATGTCATATTTTTCTGGTATGCCCTGCGTGGACCAATTCTGTGACAGGATAAATACTGGAGTCCTCTTTTTTTGATATTGAAACACTTTTTCCACTCTTCAAATTCCTGTTCCGATCCGCTCTCTGTATGAACTAAATAAGTTTCATTATCACTAGACAATACCATCTTTGTTTCAATGAAACTTTTGTTATTGTTTTCTATGACCACTTTTAGTTCTTTCTCCGCACTGTAAATACACTTGGCATCCTCAAAATTGCCAAATTCCACCAGTTTACCATTTATTCCTTCGACAGTTTCCAGATTTTGTCCCACCAGAAGGAGCGCCTGTTGTATTGTCGACTTTCCAGATGAATTTGTTCCAATCAGTACATTCAAATTCCTGCACTCCATCTGCATGTTTTTTATGCATTTTAAGTTATTGATCTCCAGGCTGCAGATCATATGTCACCTCCCCAATGCTGTATTACTCAAAGTTTTACCTATCTGTATCGCTTTTTCCAACCGCCATTCTAGTTTTGCCTCACTGTCACGGTGATTGCCTATATTATCCTTGAATATTTCACTGTTGACAAGTTCATGGTACTTCTCCTGAACACTGCGTTTTAGCCTTTCATCCATGCCCGAAATCCATGTCATCATAAACATGACCGTCTCAAACACATTCATATTGATCGGGTTTCTCCTGCCCCCTTGTTTCAGACGGAAAGCATCTTCTCCCAGGTAAAAAAAAGATTTTTCCAATGCTGATTTCACTAAGCTCTCCAAATCCGTGATGTCTTTACTTTCTGTTTTTCCCAACCTGTTCAGTGCATCCATTCCCCGTCCAAGAATGTCATCTACATCGTCATGATATTCATATGGATTCCCTTCATCATCCTCTAAATAATTCAATTTATATAGAAGAAATGACACAAACCTGGTAATCAGATATTTATCTTTCATTCTCTTCTCATTGGCAAATGCATTTCCGGTAGCTTTTATAAATGCATCCGACTCAACCATCTTTTTCAGGAAACGAGTCGCTTCCCCCTGATACAGCGCATTTCGGATCTCCTGTTTGTTCAGCTGCATTCCGCCGCGGTTTACCCTGTCAAATATATCAAACTTGATCCTTTCCGGCGTTGGCGGAAGGATCACATGTGCCTGAATCTGATAATCCTCCAATCTTCCCGCTAAATGAGGCGGCAGCTGTGAAAATCTTAAATTATTCAGCTTAGGCAGTATTTTTAATTTTGTGAGTGGGTACGTATCATTTAAATACTCAAACAAGGCAGTCAGCCGCTGTCTGCCGTCTACTACGATCAGCTTCCCATACTTGTCCTGATTGAAGTAGAAAATAGGAAGAGGCAGTCCCATCAGTACGCTCTCGATCAATTCTGACTTTCTGTCATACTTCCAGACGTCTTCTCTTTGAAATTCGCTGTCAAGAATGATCCTCTTTTCTTTTGAATCAAACCTTCTCTTTAACTCGAACACAGTATAAAATCCCTTATCAACCTTAATTCCATCCATCGGATAAATCTGATCTTCCTCCTGCCATTCAATTTCAAGTTCATTTTGATTCTCTATAATGATGTTCTCATTGTCTTCCATAGTATACATGTTAACCACCTTAGTGTTTTTTATGCTTTTTATCAGCCAGAGACGCAATCACACAGCAGTCCCGCCTTCCATCGTTTTCTCTTTCCAGTTGAGTATTGCGTATGCCGCCTGATTTCGGTATCTGCCTCCCAGCCGTATCATGTCCTGAAATTCTCCTTCCAGTTCAAAACCGCAGTTCTCATAAAGCTGTCTGGCTGCTATATTGTCGGACAGGACAGTCAGATAGATCCTGTGAAGGCCAAGATCGCTAAACGCATACTTTAATATCTCCATCGTCGCACGTGCGGCGATCCCTGTTCCATGTGCCTTTTTTCGTGTCACGATCGCATACTCCGCATTGTGATCTGTCTCTGAAATGTGCTTGAGACTGACCGTTCCCAGATACTCGTCCTTATCATCCGTTATCGCAAAATGCTGGTTCTCCTCGTCAAAACTGTATTTTATGAAGTATTTCGCCTTTTCGAGTGTCATGTTTGCAAACGGATACCGAAAATTGCAGGTTATCGTCTTATCCTGCATCCACTCCAGCATGAAAGGTGCATCTTTCTCTTCCAATCTTCGTAACATCTCTCATATCCCCCTCTTACATCTTGTTTTTTTCTTTTATTATTTCCAGATAAGCATTGTAATCCCTGATATATTCATCTGCATCATAGTGCTCACTGGCAAGGCACAGAAGGACAGAATCCTCTGAAAAGTCATACATATCCTTCCAGACTAACTTAGGCAGATAGATCCCAATATGCGGTCTGTCCAGATGATATATCTTTTGGTCTGTGCCGTCATCGACCTTTACTTTGGAAGTGCCTGCCACATTGATCAGCACAAACTCAGACCGATAATTGGCATGCCTGCCGCGGATGACATCCTGATCTGAACCGTAAATATAAAACACCCGTTTGATCTCAAATGGAATATCCTGATTTCCCTCCACTATGACAAGATGCCCCCGCTCGTCTCCTTTTTGTGGAAATTCGATCGATCTGCATTGTTCTATCATATGCCATCCTCCGTCTCATAAACATTCTTTTTAAAATATTTATTTAAATATACCACACTTTATGATCGCAGTCGACAAAAGAGTGTGCTTATCAGCCATTTTCATCTGCATCCCATGAATTGATCTGTTCGATCACATAATCCTGTTCCGCAAGTGTCATGCCAGTGTAGATCGGCAGGCTCAAAACCTGATCCGCATATGACTCCGCGATGGGATACTCCCCTTTTTTGTGTCCCAGATGCACATAACACTTTGCCATGTGCGGCGGTATGGGATAATGGATCTGTGTCTGGATGCCTCTTTGTTCCAGCATTTCCTGCAAAGCATTCCTCCCAGCACATCTCACAACGTACTGGTGATAGATACTCTCTGCACCTTCCCGCAATTTCGGCAGCATGATCCTGGGATTCGTAATGCCCTCGTCATACCTTTTTGCCAGCATTTTTCTCTCGTCGTTGAGCTCCCGCAGATGTGCCAGTTTCACGCGCAGGAGTGCTGCCTGCATCTCGTCGAGCCTGGAGTTTACGCCCTCTATCTCGTTGTGGTATTTTATCCTGCTTCCATAATTGCGCATCATACGGATTTTCTCGGCAAATTCCCCGTCATCTGTAACGACGGCGCCCGCATCGCCAAAAGCACCGAGATTCTTCGTGGGATAAAAACTAAAACAACCCGATATGCCAAAGGTTCCTGTCATTTTGCCGTCGAAACATGCCCCGTGTGACTGCGCACAATCCTCTATGACCGCAAGGCGGTACTTTCTGGCGATCTCGACAATGGGCGCCATGTTTGACGCCTGTCCATATAAATGTGTGACCATGACTGCCTTTGTCCTGTCCGTTATCGCCTGTTCGATCTTGTCCGCATTCATATTATAATACTCGTCCGGCTCGACAAAGACGGGAACTGCATCATTTTCCGTGATGCCAAGTACAGTCGCAATATATGTATTTGCCTGTACGATCACTTCATCGCCCTTGCCGATCTCCAACGCACGAACCGACATGATCAACGCGTCCAAACCTGAATTGAGCCCAACACAGTATCTTCTGCCCGCAAACGCGGCAAACTCCTGTTCAAACTGCTCCACCTCCCTGCCAAGCACATACCACCCAGAGCGCAGTACACGGAGTGCTGCCTGCTCATACTCTGACTGGTACATTTGAAACTGCCTGTCGAGCACATTACATTTTATCTGCATGTGTATCCTCCCTTTTATACAATTTTTCGCTTTACCAGCATGACACGTTCCGGCATTTCCCGCACATTTTTATTGTTGTACTTCGTAGGCATCTTCCCCGGTGCGCACAAAAGTCCGTGTACTGATCAGTTCATCCCCTCCTGCCGTATATACCTCCACTGTAAAACAGTCATCTCCGGCTTCCCCCAAAGGTTCTAGACGTTCAATCCTGCCATAGACACCAATATTGCCAACAAGGTTTTTCATCTGACTGTCTTTGTAAATATAGTTACTGTCTGCGGCATATATCTTTGTGAGATAGTCCCGGTCATTGAGCTGTAACAGATAAGACCATGCGTTCTTCTGGCCATTGAGCCATTCCCCTTTCAACTGTCTGTACTCATCATAGTCCTGGTGCCAGAAATCATACGCCGGATCCTCTCTGTGATCCTCCACATTGTAGTTTGTTCTGATATAGTCTCCAAGGTAATCTGTCAGTTTCCTTGCGCCGGAAGCATTGAGGTGATGCCCCTCGTCTGCACAGTCCGTCGCGTAATCGATCTTCAGATCCTCATATACAAAATTCAGATAGGGAATATCATTCCTCTCTGCTGCGACATAGCCCCAGTTCGCCACACGCTGATGCCCTTCGGGCATCGTGTACGGCACATACATGAGGATAATGCCAATATCCTGCTCTCTGCACAGGTCAATGATCTTCTGCAGATACTGTTTATTGATCCGCTCCGTCGGATCATACTCGTCCTGCGGGATCAATGTCGGAGGAACATTGACTGTCACGTCATCCCTGAACTCTGCCCCCTTTTCCAGTCCAGGTGATGGGTTCAGATCCGCTGTCCCAAGCTCCTCCCATCTGCTGTGATACAACGACAGGTTAAACAGATATTCCACACGTTTTTCAGGTTCGAGCAGATCGCATACCATCTCGACTTTTAACGGGGAAAAGGGGACCTGATCCAAAAAATTGTGAAGGTACTGTTCATTCACCTTGCTGTCCCCGTCGACTGCATACAGGTCGACAACCACAACCTTAGGCTTTGTATACCGGAGTGCACTGCGCAGCTGCCAGTAATTGGTACAGATATTTTCCGAATGGTTTGCCATATTGTATGATACGATACCATAATCCCTCCACAGTTCCATCGGATACACCGCGTTGAGCACATGGCTGGTCCCAAGAAACAGGACATCAAAATCCTGTTCCTGCTGATAAAAGTCATAGTACTTCGTATAGCTGTACTTGCGTTCGAACAAACGCTGTGTCGCTCCAGTAACAGCTGCCAGGATCACACAAAAGCATACTGTAGCCGTCACTCTCCTCACCCGCTCTGGTATCTTTCTAAACATCTGACCCGCCCCTAAAATTGAAAATAGATAAAACTCGAAGCATCATAATTTCCTCCCCACACACCAAATATGAGGATAAACCAAAAAGCCGCAAGGTAGCACAGCCACCTGCACCACAATTCCTGCGCGATGATCGTCTCCCTGATCTTTATCCCCTTGTATTTCATATAATCGGCAAAGAGGATCACAAGAATGCTAAAAAACAGCACTTTCATGTTTTTTGAATTGAGTCCCAGCTCATAAAGACCGCCTTTCAGCAGAATCCCTATATTGCCGATGTGCAGCATACTTTTTATCATGGATACGGCAGCCCCGATACTTTCTGCCCGAAAAAAGATCCACGCAAGATCCACAAGACCAAACGTGATCATACCGCTGATGAGTTTATGGCCGATACTTTGCGGATCCAACTCCAATACCTCATTGATCCTGTCCCTCACAGGTCTGGTCACGCTCCCGATCACCTGGTATACGCCGTGAATGAGTCCCCATACCACATATGTTCCCGCCGCGCCATGCCAGAGACCACTGACCAGGAAAACAATCATGAGATTTCTGTATTTTATGAGTTTTCCCTTCCTGTTGCCCCCCAAGGGAATATACAGGTAGTCCCGAAACCAGCTTGAGAGAGAAATATGCCATCTGCGCCAGAACTCGCCGATGCTGAGTGCAAAGTACGGGCAGTCAAAATTTTCCATCAGCTGAAAGCCCAGTATCTTTGCAGCGCCTATGGCAATCGTGGAATATCCCGCAAAATCACAATATATCTGCACTGCAAACAATACAGAAGCGACAGCGATATAAGCCCCTCCATACTGTGTGGGATCCCCGTAGACCGTATTGACTACGATCGCAACCCTGTCCGCCACCACAAGCTTTAGGAAATACCCCCACAGCATAATGAGCAGTCCCTCCCTCATCTTGTCATAATCAAACCGATGCGTCTCATTCACCTGGCTTAATAGGTTCTTAGAACGCTCGATCGGTCCTGCTACCAGCTGCGGGAAAAAGGAGACAAACAGCGCATATCTGAAAAAATTCCGCTCTGCGGCAATGTCTTTTCTGTATACATCCATGGTATAACTCAACGCCTGAAAAGTATAGAAAGAGATCCCTACCGGCAGCAGCAGATTGAAATCAGGTTTGGGAACGGCAAGTCCTATATGCATCAATACAAAGTTCAGAGAATCCACTGCAAAATTGAAATATTTGAAGAAAAACAATACACCGACATTCAACACAAAACTGACAGCTACCACAGACTTTCTCGCCCTGTCTGTCCGAACTTTCTCCATCGCGATCCCGCTCAGATATGTCACTGCTGTCGAAAACAGCAGAAGCAGAACATACCTCGCGTCCCAGTTCATATAAAAATAATAACTTGCCGCGAGCAGCCACAGATACTGCACTCTTTTTGGCAGCAGGAAATGAATCAAAACCACTACCGGAAAAAATATCAAAAATATATATGAGTTAAAAACCATTATACTGCTCCTGTCATTTTGTACTTTATCATCTGCCAGTGTGATCTCTGGCGTGCCGTTCCACTATGTCCAATATCTCAGCCGCGGACCTGTCCCACATAAAGTCGTCTTCGACATGCCTGTGCGCCTGCTGCCCGATCTCTTTGCTGCCGGCATCCCGCATTCTCTCCAGCAGCATCTCCTCTGTATCACAGAGATATCCTGTCTGAGCGTCCTTGATAATGATATCCGGTCCTGGTGCCCTGAATGCCACAACGCTGCACTCATAGTACATCGCCTCCAAAATTGCCATTCCAAAAATCTCCGTGGCACAATAATTCACATAGCAGTCCGCGATCCTGTACAGCTCCCACATCTGCTCATTTGGAACCTGCCTTATGATCTTTACCGCATCACGCAGTGCGCATTCGTCGATCTTTGCCTCCACCTCATCAGACAGTTCCCCCTTGCCAACCATCAGAAAACGATAACACTCATCTTGCCGGTAAAGCTTCTCGAACAGCTCCACGAGCCGAACAGGATTTTTTTCTGCCCGCATTCTCCCGACATACAGTATGATCTTGTTCTGTGGGCTATAATTCCATTTTTCCCTTAACATCCCAATATCATACTGCGCATAATCCTTTTTCATCAGTGTCCCGTCAAGCCCGACGTGCACGACATAGACTTCCTTCGCACCTTTTTCCTGCAGATATGCCGCGAGCGCCGGCCCCTTTACGATCGTCGGAATCCTCTTATAATACTTTACATTGTTGCAGAACACGTCCACCACAATCCTTTTCCAGGCTGACACATTGTTGCTGTGCGCCACGCCGATGTAAGGTATGCACAGAATACCATTTTTGCTGCACCATCTCAGGAAGCTTCCCAGTGCGACATAATTATCGGAAGCTGTGATATAGCAGTCCTTGTCCCTGTCAAGCTTATCATAATCGGGTAGCGCATGCTTGCCGATATGGCGGCATTTCAGATAAACAATCTCGACCCCTGACTTCTGCAGATGTTCTTCCTCCTTCTCCAGATCTGGTATCAGATGGTATACTGTCACTGCATGTCCCTTTGCCGCAAACGCCTTTGCCATGCCCTCCGCCTGGGAGTTATAGAACTGACTGAGATCCTTTTTTTCTGTATTCAATGATATAACTGCCAGATTCATCAAAATATACCTCCAGGTCAATGCTCCTTCTTAACACCCATAACAGCCTCCAAAACCTTTTTAAGACTTTCAGTGTACTCTTCCAGAACAAATTTTCTATTTGCATACTCATAAATCTGATCACTTCGCTCTGACAAAAAACGGGGACTCATGGAAACCAGCTCACAAATTTTCCCTTCTATCTGTGAAATCCGATATCCTTCAAAGTATTCACAGTACGCTTCGAGCTCATCCATTCCAGTCCCACGCATTGTGACAGGGATCAATCCATGACGCATACAAGTCAGGAGCGCAGTCGACATTCCTTCCGAACAAGATGGCAGCAGGACAAACGGACATATCCTGACAAGATCCAGATACTGATCAGAGTCCACATTGACAAACCCGCAATCGAACACATTCTGCGGCAGTGTCAGCCCCATCTTTTTGCACTCTTGTGCGATCTCACTGCCGCAAAGATATAAATTCCATTCAGGATGTCTTTCAAATACTTCGATCAACAGATCATTTCCCTTGTGCACAAACCCTTTAGTACCAAACACCAGGAAATTTGTATTTCTGCGCCTATCCTGTGCACTGTTGTCATATTTAACATTTTTAAAAGCGCTCGGATAGACGCGAAACACTGATGTGTTTCGAAAATATTTTTTTTCTCCGAGGCAGATCACTGCATCTGCCAGATCCTCATCTCCCTTTATATAAAAGTTCCCTGTTCTGGAAAGCGGTATTTTCTTATGGGTTCGCTCATAAAAGTAGTCGATTCGCTCCTGTTCATTTGCATAAGAGACGGCATATGGATTCTCTGTCATGTAAATGACCGCAAACGCTTTAGGATTTCTTTTCCTGGCAAGTCTGAACATATCTCCAAATCCAAGAATGTAGTCATAATAATCTGATGGCATCTCCATCGCTGCATCCGGATTATTGCATCCACACACATCAATACAAAAGTCCATATCGATCAGGATCCTGATCATCTGAAACATTTCCTGGAGATTGGTATGCACTCTGGCATGACGCAGAGAATAAGCAGTTCTGTCATAATCCATATAGCTGACCAAAATCTTTGGCTGATCTTTCAGACAATCCTGATTTATTCCCAAAACAATATTTTCACTGCGTCTTGGATCTATTTTTCGAAATTGTATATTCATTTTTCTGCATATCGTTTTTATCCATTCATTGACTGCCTTCAATATTATACCTCTCACGCGTTTTTATGCAGCTTCTCATACAGATGGCTTTTCAGAGTAATAAAAATATATCTTTTTTTCGACATGTAACCACGCCGATAACGTATCATTGCATTTTCACGCACTCCCACCTGACTAGATGAGATTCCGCCCAGCCTGAAGTTTGACATAACCTTCATAACTGGCGTAAATACCACCTGCTGGGTCTCCCAATACCGAAGCATCAGATCATAGTCAGCAGCCGAACGGTACCGTGTGTTAAACATACCGAATCTGTCATACGCCTCTTTCGTAACAAAACACGTCGGATGTGTGATCATCTGCTCAGGCAGAAAATCATGATGGTGAATGAGCGTTGTCTTTTCTCTTTCATTCAAAAAATTTCGCTGCATTCCGTAAACCACCTCATACGGATTTCCCTGATAGCTCCTCACAGCCTGTTCTACTGTATCATTCTCATACCAATCATCGCTGTTGACAATTCCTATCAATCGCCCCTTCGCAAGATCTATTCCCTTATTCATCGCATCGTAGATCCCCTTGTCTTTTTCAGAAATGACAGTACATTTCTCCGGAAGCTTGCTGCGATGCAGATCGATCAATTCTAATGTGTGATCAACAGAGCCTCCATCAATTATGATATATTCCATATAATTATAAGTTTGATTTTCTATGCTTGTCAATGTTTGCTCTATAGTATTCTCACTGTTATAACATGGTGTAATCACGGACACAAATATTTCTGCCATTTGCTAAAATCCTTTCCCAACAACTTCCCTGTATAGCTGATCCAGCTGTTTGGCAATCGCAAGCGTGCTGAATTCATTTTGAACACACTGTCTTATTGTATTTACATCATAACTTTCATACTGTCCGCATATTTGTCGCAAAGCACATTTAAGACTTTCAACATCATCGGCCGAAATCAGTATTCCGTTCTCACCTGTCACAAAATCATCCGGTCCCCCGTTCGCCACCGCTATGACCGGCTTTCCGCATGCCATCGCTTCTATATAGACTACGCCAAAAGTCTCATAACGGCTAGGAAGCACGAAGACATCGCACGCCTGCATCTGCTCCACAACCTGCTCGCGGCTAAGTTGTCCAGCAAACTCCACCGTCTGTTCGACACCGAACTTTCTACTCCATTCTACCGCTTTTTGCATGGCATGTCCACCGCCGCCTATGATCAGTTTTGCGGCGGGGTCTTTTACTGAATAATCCCGCCATGCCTCCAATAAAATATCCATGCCCTTTTTCAAAAGCTGATCCCTGGTATTCATATGGCATATGGTCAGAAAACGCATTCCTTGGTGCGGCTTTTGCTCACAGGGCTTAAACCGGTCAAAATCGACGACATTCCCGATGACTTCTATGTCGTTTGATGTCCTGTACTCTGATATAAGCTTTGCGAACGCACGACTCACGCAGATCACCTTTGCCGCATGCTCAAATGCCTGTTTGATATATCTTTCATTGGATCTGCTAATTTGATCTTTGTGCAGCTCAAACAGTGTTGCGTGTTCTGTTATTACATATGGAATACCTGTCTGTTCGGACAGTCTCATCGCCGCATACCCTGCCCACACGCAGCAGTGTGCATGGATCACATCAAAGCGCTCACTCTCAAGCCCGTGTTTCTCATACAATCTCCTGATGCCTTTTGCAAATGCCTCCCGATGCCCTTCCATGCCATGCTTCAGGGGACAAAATATTTTCATGCGGTGTATCTTGATGCCCTCGCACTCTTCTGATTGCTCTTCCGCATAAAATACATACTCAGCGATACATTTTACTGAATATGTATCACTGTATAATATTGTCACCTGATTGCCAGCGCGCTTTAATGCCAGCGCCTGATCCCAGAAAAAGCTTCCGTTTGTCGGTCTGCCCTTCGTTCTAAAGAAAGCGGGTATTATCAATACATTCACTTGTTTATCCCCTTTGATCACACCTACAAAATATCACTTGTTATTCAAAGCAGTTTTAGCCCAGCTTTTACATTGTTTCACTGCCTCCCAGCCCATTTTGTTCTGCCACATATACCAGAACTTCCTCCTGAAGAAGAGCTTCATCTCTGTCTTTTTTAATCTCGACAGACTTGTCGCCGTGACTGATCTGTCTGACATGCGGTACCACACAAGCTGCTTGTCAAGCAGACCAAACCGATATCCCGCATGCATCGCTTTCAGATTCATCGGATAGTCCTCAAACCACCTGTAGCATTCATCATAACCGCCGACCTGCCTGATAAAATCCATCGGATAGAAGGTTGCCGACGGCGCGACGATCCTGTTTTGGATCAATAACAGTCTATATTGTTCCCGATAGTCTTTCTGTGCAAACTCATAACACCTGTCACAATACCCCTGCACATCCGCGTAGACCGCATCTGGATTCTTGTCGTTGAACAGCTTCACCTTCGCGATCGGAAATACACCAGGATTCTCCTCGCAAAAGCGGACATAGTTTTCAATGGCATCTGCAGTCATGTAATCATCACCTGCAATCCCCTTGTAATAAACGCCTTCTGCCACTTTGAGACCTCTGTTGATATTCGACGGCAGTCCTGTATTCTTATCTGACGTGACCAGTTTTATGGCTGTCAGGGTTCCCTCATTTTCCGCGATCCACTCCCGGACCACCTGCACCGTATTGTCAGGGGAACAGTCATCTGTAATGATCAGTTCAATGTCTGGATAGGTCTGATTTTTTATACTGTCAAGCGTCTCTATGATCGTCTCTGCCGACCGGTACGCCAACACGATAACACTTACCAGTTCCATTCCTACGCCTTTCCGAGCAGACCTTTGACCTGCCAAAAATATCCCTCGTATGCATTTGTTCTTTCAAACGGCTGATACCAGTAATATCCCATCAACACCAGCAGATAATTTCTGAGTATATAGACGGAGATGAAATGCGCCTCCATCAGGTTATAGACGGAAAAAGCCACTGTCATCGTGAACATGACATAATCTTTCTGCCTGTAACTCTGGTACAGCAAGTAGACATTCATCCCGACATATATGATTCCCGGAATGATCCCATACCAGTAAAACAGTCGGACAAATCCGGCGTCGAAATACGCTGTATTCTCCGGCGCCGCGAATAGTTTCCAGTTCTCAAGCCTTGCCGCCTCAACCGCATAGCAGCCCTGATATCTGCCATTTAACAGTTTGTCAAGCTTGTGCATCAGTGTGTCTTGTGTGAGATAGGTATTCTCCACATGGGAACCGATCATAGCAAATATGACACACCCCAGCACGATCATTGCGCCCAGGATATATACACCCTTATTTTCCCTGCATTTTTTACTATACCACATAATAAAAGTCATGACAACAAACATCATCCATACTATAACACCCGTTTTGGAATCTGTAAGGGAAAAGAATGCGATATCCAGCACTCCAAGTCCGGCAAAATGATACCACTTTAATCGATCCGCATAACTGTAGACCGCCAGCACGGCAAGCATCCAAAGCATACAGTGCAACGCATTCGGATGCCCCATCCCGAGTACATACCTAGTCTCATACAACTGTCCTCCCTCACCTCTGCCAAAGTCGGCTGTGAGCGATACCGCACCGTACACTCCCGTCACCGAGAGCACCACCAGCGCAGCGCAGCCTGTAAACGTCACCCAGAATACCACCTTCATGACTTTTTTGATGTCCATTCCCTTACACGCCGCCGCAAAAGCGATCACCCTGACTGTCTCGTCCCTCTCATTGACCAGATATGCCACAGACATGATACCGCCAAACAGCAGTATGCACAGCCACTCTTTTGTCGAATACCTTGTCAGTGCGATCTTGATACAAAACAGCAGAAAAGTGATCCGGAACAGCTGGCTCTCCAGCGGGTTCGTGTACGCACTCTTGTCAATGATCACGATCAATAATTCTATCATCAGCCCAAGCCAGAAACAGGCTTCACCGATCTTTTTCACATTCCTGTCACTCATCTGATCAATCCCAATGCCTTTCTAAGTTTCTTAAACCGCCTTGGCCTATTCTCATACTTATACTGTATATAGGCACTGCACTCCGGCAGTTTTGCATCAAATGCAGCCTCGTCATCCATCCATCCATTCACATCCCCGAGCGATGTAAAAATGATCGGCAGCAATCGTTCGATCTGATGCGCCTCCGACGGGAATCCTGGCTCCATCCCATAGTTCATCAGTTTGTTGAGATTGCGGTAAAATACTTTGCTATGCCGCAGGATCTGTTCGCGCCTCACGATAAAGCACGCCCCCGGGGAAAAGGCAAAATACTGCGGGATCATAGGCTTTTTGTAGATAAAGCGCATCAGGTCGTCCACATCATTGAAATACCGCTTGGGATGGTTTGGCGATTCCACATACCATGAGTTATTTTTCTCGACATAGACGTTTTCCATGGCAAGAAATGTGGTTCCGGGCTCGTTTTTCTCATTGCTTTCGGTGAACTTCGCAAACCGGTCCCAGTACTGTTTCTCATCGTACAGAAATGTAAAGCTTTTGTTCTGATACACCTGTTGGAAAAACTCCATGGAACAGTGCCGTCCGATCATATTTCCCTTGAGCAGACAGATCACCTCCGGCAGATCCTCATAGTTTTCATCGAAATACGAAAAATAACTAGTGATATTATGCCCTGTGTTCTCTATATCCTTTATGTTCAGATCCATGTCATGAAGTTTCTGTTTCATTTCCCTGTCCGTCGAGCAGTCGTATATGATATAATCGCTGCACAGGTCGAGCAGTTCTGTCGGTATCGTATTAAAATTGTGGATCAGAAAAAAATTTGTCGTCTTTTCCATCTGTAATCCTCCTTGTCCTTCATCGAAACCGGTTCTGCAGAAAACATTGCACAGTTGCCCTCTGCTCTGCGATCCACTTTCGCAGCCATACATTCATGCCAATGCCAAGCGCTTTTGCCTCCTTACAGCCCATATGGTACTTGATGATAAATTCTTGTGTAAAGTAATCCCTGCACGCTGCACTTTCCTGCAGATGATACTTAGTATACATGTATTTGTAATCATTGTAGATGCGCATATCCCGTTCCGAGAAGCTCTCTGTATACTGATCTTCGTGCACGCCGATCGACACCAGCGGCATGGTTGTGCAGGCAAAGACAGGATTCTTTGTGAGCAGTTCAAAATAGAGGAACATGTCCGACGCCCAATTGCTCTGCTCGTCAAACAATGTCAGGCTTTTGCCCCTGCGGTAGATCACAGCACTTGGCGCACCGATCTGGTTGCCAAGAAAAAGGTTCCGGTAGTCAGACTTAAGCCTGTCTATAAAGTCCTGGTCTGCACACCGGTCATAGTATCCCGTATGATGCTGCTTTGGCAGATGATGCATGGCGCTAATGTCCTGTCCGTCCAGCATCACCTGCCTGCTGCCGGCAAACGCGAGCAGCACATCAGGATTTTCGTCAAGAAGCGCTGCATAGTGCCCGAGACATGTGCTGTCTGTAAACCAGTCATCGCTGAACATAACCTTGATGTACTCACCCTCTGCCATCCTGATCGCAACGTTCCAGTTAAAGATATGTCCGTACGGCTTTTTATTGTGCTGGTATTTTACAGCAGGATAATCCGTTTTCACGAGTTTTTCTGTCGCGTCATCCGTCGAGTCATCTGAAATATTGACCTCGAAATCGGTGTAGTCCTGACTGTATACGGACTTTAACAGGCGTTCTACCTCGTCCGCATTATTGTAGCAGGGAATGCATATCGATACTTTTGCTCCCATATTCTTATCCTTTTCCTTCCCGTTTGGCTTTTCACGATCTGCCAAGGATCTTCCTTGCGGCACGCTTTACTGCAACAGCCGTTTTGTAACAGGTGTTTTTCACTGTCATTCTCATTTTGCGCAGTGCTTTTTGCGGCTCTTTCTCCTCATGCATGATCAAGAAATCCAGTTCCTTCTGATGCTCCCTGATATACTGAGGGAAGCTGTCATCGATCTCGCAGCGGACAAACTGTGCGTTCCTTCCAAAGATATCTTTTCCGTCTTTGATCTGGTCTGTCACATTAGATAACACATGTCTAGAATTGTATTCCTGGTGTGCTGCCGACACTACTTTTTCCTGCACACGCTTTCTGATGTCCTTCTCCCCATGGCCGCCCATGTAGCCAAAATGCCAGCCGCCATCGTCCACACGGATCCCGATCTTTTTGCGCTCAGGAAACCGGAGTTCCCCAAGGAGCAGATCCTGCTCCCTTAAGAGCTTGTAGCTGAGCATCTTTGTGCCGATCCACTTTTTGCGCTGCACGCCTTCAAACTCACCCGCATAGGACAGCAGGCTGCCGGAAACCTCCTCCATGTTGAGATAGCAGTAAAACAGCCGCTGCGCGAAATGATAAATCTTGTCCTTATCAAAATCCTGCAAGATCTCTTTTATTTTATCAGGATCAGGTATCTCATCGAGATCACTGAATATCACGATATCCTCATCCGTACAGTCTCTCAGCCCCCTGGTAACTGCATTTTTCTGGAACGTATCCCTCTCATGGGTGCCCCAGTCAGCTCCCTTGGGTGTGTCATCCACGACAACATGGATGATCTTATCCTGAAATTCTGCAAACAGCTCCTTATTTTCCTCGTAATACAGCGGTTTCTTCAATCCCGAAAAAGTTTCAGTCGCCTCGCTGATCACAAATCTGTCCACCACGGGACTTAAAACATTCAATCTTATTTTCAGTATATCCAGTTCATTAAAAAACTGGAAGCAGTCGTAAATCATCCGTGTCAAGTCTCCTCTACTTTTTTGATAGTTTTCTGATCAGATCCCTGACCATCCTCTTCGCCCGTTTTTTGGCAGGTTCCCTGATAAAATTCGGATACTGTGCATTTGTGCCCTCCCACTTGTGAAAAGCAAACGGCGTTATGCCCTGTACTTCCGGTATCATTTTCTCATGGCTGTAGTACTTTGCCACCTCGAGCGGCGCGATCCGCATTCCCTCCGCCTCTAACAGATGCCGGATCTTACAGCAGATAAAGCCATCCTCATAGTACCACATCCGCCCATAGGCATACTCTCCCTCCCACAAAATCCCTGCTTTCCTGGGAAAATCCATCAGGCGTTTGCTCCGGATGCCTGCGCTGTTTCCGACACGGCAGATGTTTCCGTCCCTGTCCCGGTATGTGGTGGTATCGCCCTCAGGCGGGAGCGGCCACGGTGCACCGATATAGTCATAGTCCAGGAATTCATCCCGCCACATCTCGGGATGCACCACAAAGCCGTCCGCGTGGACGATCAGCGCAAAATCCGTGTGGATATGTTCTCCCAGCTCGTAGACCATCTTATAGTTAAAATCATCAATATCTTCGAGTTTGTCCGTATGGCTGTATCGGATCGTTCCCGGAAGTCCAAAAGGTCTGCGGTGGGTGATCAGCACTGCATCCCCGAACTCGATACCGCGCATACTGTACTGCATCGCCTTGATCGTCGCCCCGATATTGACACTTGTCATGGCTACAAGCGTTACCTGCGGAAGCTTTAACTTTGTGTCATGAACTTTTGTTTGTATTTTCCTGCGGGCATTCAAATCAGGATTGTGAAGTTTTCCATTTCCATTATTCTCCATCTCAGACATCATCCCCCCTTCACAGTCTCCGGATCATCTATCATGACTTTGTCAATCTCCTCTTTATGGAACGCACAGCTCTTACAGACAGATCCTTATATATCAGCCACTTGCCTCTCACCCGGGCGCTTGTCAGAGCCGCACCTGCAAGTTTTTGTCCTATATTTTTATAGTATTTGGACGTTTTTCTGTATCTCTCGAGTTCTGCCCTGCACTCCCCGGCAGTAAAAAGCCTCCCTCTCCTGTCAAGATAGACAAAGTCGGAATAAATATTCTGTTCCGACGCCCAGTAGCCATCCGACACATTGTGCCTCGCCCAGTATTTGGGCGCGATGATATATTGAACAGTCTCGCTTGTAAACGCCGGAAAAAAGGCGAATGTCGAGTTTGACAATATTAAATACCGTGCGTTTTTGATCACCGTATAGTCCCCAGCCAGATCAAAGTGATATGCCCTCACCTCCGGTAAGATCCTTCCGGCGGCGGACAGATCGTCCGTAATTATCATAAACTCCATATCCGCCCGTTTCTGTCTCATGATCTTTATGGCGTCAAGCCAATACCTGCGCCGCAGAAACAGCTCAGGACTACCCGCGTACTCTCCCCCCCTGATGTTGATGATACACAGATTCTCCCTCGAATAGTCCATACAGTCATACTCCGGCTTTACCCGCAGCCAGTCTTTGATCTCTTTCTTATACTGTCCAAAATAGGATTCATCCTGCATATTTCCATATAAGAGTGTCGTCTGATCCAATGATAACAGCCTGTTGTCAACACCTGTTATATAACAGCCGTGTTCAATATCATGCGCGGAATTTCCCAGAAATATCCTGTCTTCTTTTTCGTGATATATATGTTTAAAGCTGTCCTTTTCCATATCTGCGCCGCAATCGATATCCATGAAATACATGCAGTCGAGCAGATCCCTGTTCAATATGCCAAAATCATATCCTTTTGCATGTGCAAGTGCCCTGGTCGTGACATAGCAAAACAACTGATTGCCAAGCCCCTGTCCTTTTAAGAGCTCTGTCGCGATAATCGCCTTCTTTTCCATTTCCTTCTCCTGTCCGCTTATCTGCACCGGGGCGGCTCTCCCTGACGCTGCCCTACAGCGTCGTCCTTGTGATCTTCCCCTCATCGACCTTGTATATGATATCACACTTCTCGATCGTATTCAGGCGGTGCGCGATGATGATCATGGTCTTTCTGCCATGGAAGCTGTTGATCGCCTCCATGACTGCCGCCTCCGTCTCATTGTCCAGCGCCGAGGTCGCCTCGTCAAACACAAGGATCTCAGGATTGTGGTACAGTGCCCTCGCGATGCCGAGCCGCTGTCTCTGCCCGCCGGAAATGCGGACCCCCCTGTCACCGATCGCTGTGTCGAGTCCTTCGGGTAGACCCCTGATAAATTCCGCAAGCTGCGCCTCCTCGAGAGCCTCCCAGATCCGGGTGTCATCGATCTGATCATCTGCGATACCGAACGCAATATTGTTTCTGACCGGTTCATCGACCAGATAGATGGACTGCGGGATATAACCGATCTGGGAAAGCCATGCCGGATAATTGTCAAAAACATCTACGCCGTCACACAGGATACTCCCCTGATGAATCTTCAAAAGTCCCAGCAAAATATCCACGATCGTTGACTTGCCCGCGCCCGACGGTCCCATGATACCGATCGATCTGCCGTATGGCACCACCATATTTGCCCTGTCAAATATCAGCTTATCCGTATTGGGGTAGGCATACACGATGTCCCTCAGTTCGATCTTATCCTGGAGCCGCATCGTCCTGGCTGGATCGACCGGTTTCAGCGTCTGGTTATTTCTCCTGCTGATCTCATTGATATTCATGTTCTCATACACATAGTCGAGACAGGGCTTATAATATGAAATATCTGCCAGATACGTGTTGATCCTGTTCACACTCGGCATCATGCGGATCGCCGCCAGTCCAAATGCACTGAGCATCGGAATGATCGTGGAGACATCATTCCCAGTCAGGATATAGACGATGATATAACCCAGAATGCTCGCGATAAAGATGGTCTCGATCAGAAGTCTCGGCAGGTTGTTCATCACGGAATAACGCTTGCTGTAGACTGCACCGATCTTTCCGCTGCTCTCATAATTGTCCGCAAAAAATGCCTCCCGGTGAAGCACTTTGACATCTTTTATTCCATAGATCGCCTGAATCCTCCACTTGGCTATCCTCGACTGCAGCGACTGGTTCTTTGTTCCCATCTCCGTAAGGCGCGGTCTTAATACCTTTAGGATCACGACAGAGAGCATACCAAACACCACGATCATCAGAAGAAGCAGTTTCCAGTCCGTCAGGATCATCACGACACACAGCAGCGCAAACACGATCACTTCCGAGACAAGCGAGATCATTGACATCAGAATGTGGAACACATTTGGGATATCACTGTCTGTCAGGCGGAACACTGTCGGGATATCCGCGTCCAGATAGAACTCGTAGGGTCTGTTGAGAAATTCCCGCAGTACCTGGCTGATCAGTTTATTTCTGTTGAATGCGATAAATTTGTTCTGCACATTGACCATAAAGAGCAGAAATGCATTTTTCACCGCATACAGCACGATCATGGCAGTCAAAAGCGGCACGATAAACCGCTCTATGCTGTCAACCCCCAGGGTGTCCATTGCAAGCCGGATCCATCTGTTTTCCTGCGACTTGACCGGATCCATGATCACCCACACGATCGGAAGCACGCCGGACACACTCACGGTCTCCAATAAACCGCTGACAAGGATCAGTATTCCCAGCAGACAGATCTGCATCTTCTGCCTCCTGTCCAGAATATATCGCATCTTCTTTATCATATCCATCTTATTCCTCCATAATACCGATCACTATTCCCGAAAGATCCCCTCGTAATCATAATCCAGATAATAGCGCTTCTCCTGTTCGTGACGCTCCATGTAGTTCTCCTCTGTCACCAGCCCCTCGCCCGCTGCCATCCACTCCAGTATCATAGAGTTGACATGGGCTGCATAATGTTCTTTGTCCCTGTAGTTGTCCAGATCTGTTATTATATCATATTTGTCATGAAAATTGTACAATTTCACATTTGGACATGCTAGCAGCATCTTCGTCGTTATGAGTTCCGCGTCCAGATACCAGTTGATCATGCCCTCCTGGTTCATGAAATCCCACCAGCAGATGCTGTATGGCGTATAGAAAATGTAAAATGTCGTGTCGGGGTATCTGTTGACGAGATCGACAAAATTCTGCTGTATATTCCCGATGACCATCTCTGTGTCCTTTGCAGAGAGCGGCGGCGCATCCGGCGCCTTCTCCTCCCATCGGTCATAACCTGCCATCACATACTCATAGCCCGTCTCCTTTTCCCACGATGAGTAATCATCAAATGTAGTGCTTGGCTGTCCGGTAATTGTCATCAGCAGATTGTTGAGAACGCCGTGATACCATACATTCTTGTTGAACACATAGCTGACATCATTCCATGGGTTGTCATCATAGAGATACGTCGGATATCCGTCATACTCTGTATAGTCCTTATCCCGCAGGATCGAATTGGCATCCATCGTCCAGATAACCGTCTTTAAATCCTTATTTCGCCGCAGGGCCCGATCAAGATTCTCTGAGAGCTCCCTGTAGCCTGCGCCGGAAAACGTCTCCTTTACTGACTTTACTCCAAACAGTACATCCGCCTCGCTTGTCTTGAAATTCTGCGCCATCGATGTCCCTGTGATAATGGTATCATAGTCAAAATGCCTTGAGATCCCGTCATTTATGTACCGTTCATCGTACAACCGGTAAGAGACGAAGGAAAAAGGCTTATGAAAATGAAAATACGGATCGAATATCCAGAATACAAACACCATCAGCACGATGGCTCCAGCCAGCGCAGCCATACATGTGATAAACCATTTTTTCGCATTTGGCACCATATAGAAATCCCTTCCTGTCAGCGTCAGAAATTGAAGTACAAAAATTCACTCACCTCGGAAAGTGACAGTATGCTCCAGAGCAAAAGCACCACGATGACGGCGATACGCCTGACGCCATACCTGCCATCATGCACTTTCTCCTGTGTATTGCGCAGCCCCAGACAAGCCAGTATCAGCAGAAACACAAACACCGCCAGCATGAACCATGGGCACGCCTGTATCAGAGGCTGCAGCCCCATCTGTCCGAGCAGCCGCACTTCAATGATCTGGTTAAAATTTTCTGCGATCTCCGCATAAAGCTTCCCGTCACCGCAGTCGATGAGATTCCCGATCATCTGCAGTCCCTGCCCCACAGATTCCGCCCGAAACATGCTCCACGCGACCGTACAGAAAGCAAAAGTGACAGCTGCCCGCAGTACGCGCGGGATTTTCTGCAGCGTGCGGTCGAACAGCCGGTCATATAAGTTGCCCAGTCCGTTGACGACACCCCACAGGATAAATGTCCAGTTCGCCCCATGCCAGATCCCGCTCACAAGGAACACGATCATGACATTTACATACGTCCGCACTGTTCCTTTTCTGCTGCCGCCAAGAGGAATATAGACATATTTTGTAAAAAACCTTGTCAGTGTCATATGCCATCTGTCCCAGAATTCCCTGACAGACGCCGCCTTATAGGGTGAATTGAAATTGACCGGAAGCTCCACATTGAACATGTAGCCGATGCCGTATGCCATATCACAGTATCCGCTGAAATCAAAATAGATCTGCAGAGAATAACAGAGCATCACCAATATCGTGCTGATGCTATTGAGCTCATCCACATTCGCGTACCCCGATGTTACCACTTTCGACAGGGTGTCCGCCACCAGCACCTTCTTTGCCATACCAAGCGCAAATGCATATATCCCTTTGCACAGGTTCTCATACCGGATGCAATGATTCTCCCGCGCGCGAAACTGCGGGATCAGCTCGTCATGATACACGATCGGTCCCGCGATCAGCTGCGGAAAAAAGGAGACGTACGCCGCATACTCCAGCAGGCTGTACCGCTCACAATCCCCCCTGTAGGAATCGATCACATACGATAACTGCTGAAATGTGTAAAAACTGATCCCCAGCGGAAGCGCCAGTCTCAAAAACGGATAGTCAGTCCGCAGCGCCGCATTGACATTTTCAATGAAAAAATCAAAGTATTTAAAGTAGAACAAAATCCCGATATTGTATGCTATACCCGCTGTCAGGCACAGCTTTTTCCTTGTTTTGCTTTCCGCTTTGTCCATCATCCTGACAAGCAGATAATTGACCATGATACTTATGACCAGCATCATAAGATAACGTATACTATTGTATCCATAGAACGCCATGGACATCGCAACCAGATACCCCAGTGCCGCCTTTTGCAAGCGCAGATGGTGCAGCCAGTAATAACCAGCCACAACGAGTGGAAAGAACAAAAAAACAAATATATATGAATTAAACAGCATACCTGCTCCCTATAACTATCTCAGTGTCTCAACGGAATCACGATCCTGTCATACAGCCATACAACAATTGCGTACGCTGACGGTGAGAGAAAAAAAAGTTTCCTGCGCATCCTGTCTCCCCTCGAGACGATCCCACTGTCATAGATCCTGTCCATCTCTGCTTTATCCGCTTTCATCTCCGCGGCAAGTCTTGACACCGCCTCTTTATTTTTGGCATTTCTGGCATCGATATAATAAAATAACAGTCGTCTCTGAAAGTGATATCCTGCCAGATCAGCCATCTGTGGCGAAACCATCTGCCTGATACAGGCGATATGTTCCCGCCAGAAGGGGATCTCGTCATCAAACATACGTTTGTTATCTGCCTCGTTCATGATGCTCCCCTCCCGGTCCAGCACATAGTGATAAAAGCACTGGTCCAGATAGACCGCCCTTTCAACTTTGCAGAAAGCACGTGTCGTATACATGATATCCTCCGAGTTTCTCCCTTTGGGAAACAGTGCTCCACTGACTAAATCCCTGTGAAACAGCTTGCTCCAGACGGAATTGTAGATGACATACTCCTCATGCCCGCTGATGTAGATCTCCAGGAGCGCTTCCCTAGAAAGCGGCACAACACTGCCGCCCCCGCCTGCCACTGTGTGATCCTTATATTCACAGAAATACCGGCACACTGCCAGCTGTGCACCATGTGCAGCGCACGCCTGATGCATCCGCTCGTACATATCCGGCTCGATCCAGTCGTCACTGTCCACATAACCGATATAGTCGCCCGACGCGACCGCCAGCCCTGCATTTCTCGCATCCGATAGCCCGCCGTTTGGCTTGTGTATGACCCTGACGCGACTGTCCTTTCGGGCATATGCGTCGCACTTTGCAGGCGAAGAGTCGGTGGAGCCATCATCCACAAGTATGATCTCGAGTCTGCGATAGGTCTGCTGCAGGATCGATGTCATACACCGGTCAAGATACTGCCCGACATTATACACAGGCACTATGATCGAGATCAGATCCTTTTCATCTTTGTTCTGCATTGTCATATCCCGCCTCAGTCTCCTTAAAATATCTTTCCCTCAGCATCGATCAGAATCCACCCCTGCCAGTTTTCACGCACTGTCCCTGCATCGGAGACTTCATAATTGTCGTGGCGGAGCGGGCGGATCATCAACTTGTCAGGATTCCTGTTCAGCCTCGCGCCCCATATACTAAAAGTGCTGTTTGCACAAATATTATGTCTGCAATGACTCATCAGCTCCATGTCATGCAGGCTCTCCCTGTCGCTGTTCCAGTCCACTATGCGCATGTTGTCTTGTACATAATGTGCCCTCACATACGCCGGATCATCTGAAAAAATATAGAATACCGGATTGTCCACACGCTCTGAAACATATTTTATGGCACTGTCATAGTACTGTTCCGTACAGATCCCCATATACCGCCTGCCATCCGCCACTGTGAGGTAATCCTTGCGCCGGATATGGATACTCACCGCATTCTCCCGCGCCATCGCTTCCATCGCCTGCCTGTTGCGCGGGTCAGTACTTCCAGGAAACCTTATCTTCTCCTGCAGCAGCGAAGTGATGTCTGTATAATACCGCTCGCACCCCCAGAAACCGTAGAGATACACATCGTCCATCGAAAAGATTTCCGGCATATAGTCCGCCCGCTCCCTGACCGTCCTGTCCCGCCTGCCTGTGAGTTTTCGCCGCACCCTGTCTGTCAGTTTCATACTGTTATCCAGAAAAAGTCTCCGCTCCTGTGCTGTGCATACTTCATACTGCAGTGCGTCGAGCCACTCGAGCTCCAGCGCACGCCATTCCCTGTCCCCGCCTGCCTCTTTGCTGTAGGCGTACAGGTCAAGCTTCGCTTCCTTGCCAAGCGTCCTGAATTTTTCATATAATGCATACTGGTAGAGCTGGTTTCCCAACCCTCCCATGACATGTATGATGATCATGCGGTCCCTCCGTTTTCCTTGCCGCGTATATCCCTGCGCCAGCTAATCCGCCTTTTTCATATAGTAGAGCTTCGCCGTCGTATCCACGACCGGTTCCACATTATAGCCCAGCTCCGCAAAGGTGTCCACAAACGCATTCCACTGCCCTGTCACCAGATACAGCTCGTCCGGGAGCGCGCCGCTGTACACCCTGTTGAGGTAATCTGTCCACCCCTCTGTATCGTCCCTGGCGATCGTCTCCGGGTCATCGTTGTAGATAATATTTTCCCACTGTGACTCATCGTACTTTTCATTATGGGTAAAGTAGTACGTGAATCCATACCGCTGGTGAAAGTCAAGCAGCGTCGGCGTCTCATATCCGCCGCGCGCATACCAATCGGCAACCACTGTGCGCAGATCCATCTTCGCCCAGTGGTTACTGATTCGATAATCCCCGTAGACGCAGTACAGGATCCCGGCAGCCACCAGACCGATCTGTACGGCTCTCGCCCCTTTTTTGGCAATAAACTCAGCGCTGCTGCACCGCAGGATCCTCACAAACTCATACAGAGATACCGCGATCAAAACAAACCACAGCGGAAACAGGAAGAAGCTATAGCGGTTCCCATACCATCCATAGGCATATAGGTTGAGCTTCGTAACGATATAATAGATCAGATATACCGCGATATTGCAGTACAGAAATTTTCTGAATACATCCAGCTTAGTCTTTACTGCCACGTATATAATGATCAGCCCGATCACGACCATCGCTGCGATGATAAGCCACCAGAGCTTCTCCCAGTCCCTGTCGATGTCGATCGTGCTCCACTTGAACACCCACATCATACTGTAGAAGAAATCATAGATGATATTTCCCTTCTCTATGATGATGTCCTTATTGGCATTGAAAGTGGACACCTGGTTGGCAGACTGCGGGATCAGATAGTAATATACCAGGATAAAGCCGCCAGCCGCACCGCTGACAAGATCCAGTACCAGACTCAGTTTCAAGCTCTTCCAGTCCTTTCTGCGCGCAGCCATCACCAGAACACTGATCCCAAAGGGCACAACGACGAACACAGAACCATAATGTGTAAAGACTGACAGGACACACAGCAGCGTGAACGCGAGAATCCGCCTGGTGTTTATCTGCTCACAGACAAAAAGCCATACATAGATGAGCCAGAACAGAAATGCCAGAAGAAGCGAGTACTCAGATGCTTCCTTTATATAATACATCAGTATATAAATACTAGAACAGATCACAACACAAAAAGCCGCCATATAGCGGTCACAAAGCTTTCTGATGATCATGTATAGTCCGATTGCCGCAATAAACCCGAAAATGACGCTCGAGAAACGATACCACCACTCATCCTCGCTGACCTGAAGCCACACACACATCAGCCAGTTATACAGCGGAGGCTGCTGCTGGATATTCGCTATCCGCTCATACATGGTAGTATATTTCGTCACTCCCCTGATCACGCCTCTTACCGGTATGGAACAGTAAAACTCCATCGCCTCATCCTGCCAGATCGGTGCCTCTGTCAGCTTGTACAATGCCATGATCCAATAATATATGAAGGCAATGCCAGCCGTTATCCATTCCGGCAGACGCCCCCGCCGAAGCGGCTTCATATCAAAATACTCCTCATTCTTTACCGTTCCTCCTTATATCAATAGTATTGATTGCTTCAGGGCTTCCTATTCTCCTCTGATGCACAAAAACCTTCCTCCATCGATCCTCCCCTTAATCGGATGTGTTCCTGGCTGGGAACCGATGGAAAAGGATCGTACCCGGTCCTGTCCCCACTGACCGGACAATAGAATGTAATGCCATCCACCACAAAGCTTTCCAGCGCATAGTGACCATAATCCTGCTGCCATACGTACGCCTGTTTTCCCGCCTCACCGCGGCAGTACCGCACGAGCGAAACCAGCTTGACAGCCGAAAAAGCCCAGAGGACTGCCATTCCCAACACAGCTATCCTTCTTATCATATCCTTTTTTTGGCAATTGTCAAAGTATTTTATCACAATATCACATAAAATACCTGCTGTTATCATCACCAAAAGCAGTACATATGCATATCCATAGCGCAGCAGGGGCGCCGAAAACTGCCAGAATCCATACGACGCCAACACCGTCACAAGCACCAGGATCTGTTCTCTGAGCATTTTACCCGCGCCCTGTTTGACGCAAAACAATCTTACCATCAGCACCGCAAATATCAGCAGGCACACAAGATCTGCGAGGATCAGTATTTTTCCGATCACGGGCAGCGAACTCTCAAACCATCCTGAAAACCACTGGGTGATCGGAAGATCGACGAGTGCCGCATTGTTGAGGCCCCTGCCCCACGTCCTGATCTCCGCCGCATCAAGTGCAGCCACAGCCGCATTTATTTTCCAGTCCACATCAAAAAGATCGAGCGCCGGAAGCGGATATAACAGATAGCCCGACAGGAGCACTGTCCTTGCAAGCCACGGCGCGATAGTGATGATCCCCATCATCAGATAAATGCCTATATCGCGCCATCTTTTCTGTGTGATAAGCATGGACGCCGGCTTTGCGAGCAGGATCAGTATCAGCCCCGCTGTCAGCTTGAGCGTCACCGCATACACGCCAGCCACGCACAGGAGCGCGTACGGCACAGTGCTTTCCTCCCCGCGCTCCACCAGATCCAGCCATCTTATGATCACAAAAAATACCACGCACATTATGGCATAATCCGACGCAGGCGCCACAACGTCACTGTAGATGACCGTGAGATAATAAAACGCGCCGAGACGCGCAAAGTCTGTCACCAGTGTCCTGTTCTGTCTCGTTCTGTCTCTCTCGAACAGCGGAAAGACCTGTATCCAGAGCAGGAGCGCCATCAGACCATTGACTGTGTGAAGCGAGTGTCCTGTCAGGAACTTCATGCTGTACAGCGCTGACAGTGCAAAGAAAGAACTGTTGTACGCAAACCGCACATGGATATTTCCAAGTCCTCTGACAATACCATACTCTTCGATCCAGCGGATACTCTGGGCATGGTAAAGGTCCGAATCATAGTGCATGTATCCTCTCGATGTACAAAAGCACCAGACCGCGATACTCAGCAGTATTGCAAGTTTCCACGTGATGCTTCTGCCGTGCCATGCCTCCGACAGCAGACGAACGATCTGATGTCTGTAAACCACTGCCGCCGCAAGACATACCACGACAAGAAGAGCGTTTGCCGCAGCGCCCACTTTATAGAACAGGCTGAATATCTGCGCGTATACCGTCACGGTCAAAAGACCCAGCGCCGCAATACAGGCTATGTCTTTAATATAATAGTGAAACATTCTGCGGACAAACGCAGCCAGCCCAAAACCGATCAGAAATGAGGTGGCTGCGATATAGAACCAATTGAACAGTACAGAAATCATTTGTTTCTCCTCAGCCCCTTACTGCCTCATTCTCCAGCCACGACTGGAACATCAGGATATACCATATCTGGATCCGCCATCTGCCATTCTCGATAAAATCCTTCCAGAGGCGCTGCACTTCATCTGCATCCAATATCCCCTGACGCCTGATCAGGCTGCTGTCGAGCAGCGATTCCGCCCACTCCCGAAGCCCGGGTTCCCGAAGCCACTGCGTGATCGGGATCGAAAAGCCTTTCTTGGGTCTGTCCATCATCGCTTTTGGAACATATTTGTATAGTACATCTTTGAGTACAAGCTTTCCCTCATTTTCCTGTTTTTTGTACTCCATAGGTATCGTCCAGGCAAACTCAACAACATCCTTGTCCAGCATCGGCACCCGCGTCTCCAGGGAAACCGCCATGGCGGTGCGGTCGACCTTGACAAGAATGTCATCCGGGTGATATACCTCCATATCCATCAGCATGATGCTGCCCTGTGTATCTCTCAGCGCCCCATAGGGATAACTGTTGTGCTTGTAGGGATACGTTTCTCTCTCCAGGGCGATCTGCAGGTTCGATGCCTCCTGCGCATTGGACAGTTCATACAGATGTTCCGGGCTCTTCGCTCCCAGAAGATACGCTTTGGTCTGCAGCATCTGGTTCTTTTTGATCAGCGGATTGCCTGTCAGAAGGCTGCTGGCAAGTTTGCGTATGCCATAAGGGCAGCTTCTCATCTTTCCCCAGATCCGGTTGATCGAGGAGTAGGACGTGTATCCGCAGAACAGTTCGTCCCCTGCATCGCCGCTCAAGGACACTGTCACATGTTCGCGTGTCATCCGGCTCACAAGATATGTTGGGATCTGCGATGAATCAGCAAACGGCTCACCGAAGATCCATGAAAGCCTGGGGATCACCGCTTTGGCATCCTCCGCTGTTATATAGAGTTCCGTGTGCTCTGTGCCGAGGTGCTGTGCGATCTCCTTCGCGTACACTGCCTCGTTGTACTCTGGATCATCCATGCCGATCGTAAAGCTTTTGACTTTCCGATCCGACTGTGCCTGCATCAGCGCCACGACCGTACTGCTGTCGATCCCTGCCGACAGAAACGCCCCGACCGGAACATCTGCCACCATCTGCTCTCTGATCGATGCCTTCAGCAGCCGTTCGAGCTCATCTGCCGCCTCCTGCCTGCTTCCCTGAAACGGATGCGCCTGACCGTATTTCGCCGCGTCGCGCACAGACCAGTAAGCGCTGATCCTGGGCTCCTGATAGGGCGCTTCCAGCTCAAGCATACAGCCTGCATCCAGCTTGTAGATGTTCTGGTATATGGAATATGGCGCCGGAATATATCCGTGTATGAAGTACAGCTGCAGCACCTTTGTGTCGATCGGATTGTCAAAACCATCCAGCACACTAAAGCAGCCAATATCCGAAGCAAACACAAAATGTCCGTTTACAAAACCATAATACAAAGGTTTCTCCCCGACCCTGTCCCGTATGAGTGTCAGTTTACGTGTCTGTTTGTCAAAGAGCGCGATCGCAAACATTCCCTTACAGTGTCTGATCGTCTCCTCCACACCGTATGCCTCGACTGCCGCAAGCAGCACTTCCGTGTCGGAAGTCCCCCGAAACGCTGTCACTTTCTGTTCTTTCAACAGCTTGTCCCGCAGTCTGCGGTAATTGTAGATCTCCCCGTTGAACACACACACATATCTGCCGGACGCCGAGTGCATCGGCTGTGCACCGTTTTCTGACAGATCTATGATCGAGAGTCTGCGGTGCCCCAGAACCACGTCTGCGCCTTCGCTCGCCCATACGCCTCCGGCGTCTGGTCCTCTGTGGTACATCCGTTTGTTCATTTTTTCGATATGATCCCTCCAATTGGAAGGACTGCCGCAAAACCCCGCTATTCCACACATAATCCGAACTCCATTCCCTGTACGATCTCTATCTGTTTTCTATGCCTGTACAGATAATACCACAATTTATTGCCAATTCCTAGAGTGTATTTGAAAAATGCTCCCTCTCCTCGAACAAGGTGTTACTGTTCACGCTCCAACTAATTCTGACACAATTTTATGTAATGAAGGCGCAAACAGCAACCCATTTGCACACAAAATGCTAAAGTACAAGCATTTTGGCGCACGTTTTTCACTACTTTTATAGACGTGTGAACAGTAACGACAAGGTCAACAGCGCGATTCGATCCTGTCCGCATCAGCACTAAAGAACTACAGTTCCTTAGTATATGCAGAAAAGAACAGCGTATTCTACATTTCCACATGAACTCCCGTTATCCTGACCGGCGTGGACCCTGACCAGGAAGGTAAAATCTGCGATTTTGCACTATGCCAATGTACAAAAATCAGTAAAACATTGACATTAATTTTTTTGATTGTTAAAATATATTTAGAAATAACGGAACTTGAACACACGAAATCAAGATTACCGAATCCAGGGAGGATTTCATATGTATCACTGTCATATAAACTTCTTTTTTCTGGGTGGGCAGCGCAGGCTGTTTCAATTGCTTGAAGAAATGCCGCCGCTTGAACACTTCACACATGATTATTTCGAGAGCAGGATGCCTTATGAAACAATGATCTCAAAAGCAGATGTCATCATAGCAGACCTGAATGACATGGATGCCGCTGCGACAGTAAAGACACTGCTCTCAAGCAAGCGGCACGATGCAGAACTGATCGTGCTCGCAGACAAGGAGCAGTTTTCTATCCTGAACGACCTGCCGGACTGCCTGCCCGAGATCTATGACATCTGGACATTTCCGATATCCGACGCGGAACTCAGCTTTCGCTTTACAAGATGGCAGCAGCATTACAAGATGCGCAAAGACTTCTGGCAGACAAACCAGTATCTTGAAGCTACCATCAACAGTGTGCCCAACCTGATCTGGTACAAGACCAAGGACGGCATCCACGAGAAAGTCAACGACAGCTTCTGTATCACTGTCAACAAGACCAAAGCCCAGGTAGAAGGGCGCGGACACGCCTACATCTGGGACGTGGAGCACGACGATCCCGCCTGCATCGAGTCCGAGCGCGAAGTCATGGAGCAGAGAAAAACCTGTATCTCCGAGGAGACCGTCCAGACCAAAGACGGCACAAAACTGCTCACCACATACAAGTCCCCGCTGTACGACCTGGACGGAAGCGTCATGGGAACAGTGGGCGTCGGCATCGACATCACATTGGAAAACGAATACAAACAGCAGCTCATCTCCAAGACAAAAACACTTGAGACACTGTTCACCACGATGGATTGCGGAGTCCTGTGCCACTCTGTCGACGGCTCCAAGATCATCAGCATCAACAGCGCCGCGCTCAAGATCCTCGGCTACGAATCCCAGCAGGAGCTTTTGGACGATGGCTTTAACCTGATCGCGCCGTCCGTCGTGGAGGAGGACTGCGCCGACCTGCGCAGGAGCATACTGTCCCTGCAGAACGAGGGGGACAGCGTCAATGTCGCATACCGCGTGCGGCGCGACAACGGCGAACTGCTGCACATCATGGGAAATATTAAGTTAATACAGGAAAACGGGGAATTGTTCTATCAGCGCTTCCTTCTGGACTGCACTACACAGAGACTTCACGAACAAGCCGAGCGCCAGGAGAGCGAAAAGCGCCAGCTGGAGTTAGTCCATGCGCTGAGTATCGACTATAATCTCGTATGTTTCTTTGACCTGGATACCGGAAAGGGAAATGCCCTGCGGATAAGCGAGTGCAAATATCAGATCCTCGACAAACTTTTTGCCGGCGAACTGACCATGGAAAACAACCTCGAAAACTACATAGACAAATGTGTCTACGAGGAGGACAAGGAGATGATGCGGCAGGCGCTCTCCCGTGAAAACCTGATGCAAAAACTTGCCGAAAAGAAGATTTATTACGTCAATTACCGCACGAACTGTCACAATGAACTGCGCTATTTCCAGATGAAAGCAGTCTGTGCCGGAGACTGGAGCCACTACTGCGGGATCGTCCTCGGTTTCCACAGTATCGACGAGGAGATCCGCAGCGAGATGGAGAAGAACACGATCCTGGAGGACGCTCTGATCCAGGCAAACCGTGCCAACAAGGCCAAAAGCGTGTTTCTCTCAAATATGTCGCACGATATCCGCACACCGATGAACGCGATCATAGGTTTTACAACACTGGCGCTCAGCCGCCTGGAACACTCCGATCAGGTGGAGGGATACCTCAAAAAGATCATGACTTCCGGAAACCATCTGCTGAACCTGATCAACAATGTCCTTGACATGAGCCACATTGAGAGCGGCAAAATGCAGCTGTCAGAACAGCTCTGCAGCCTTCCTGAAATCCTGCACGGACTGCGCAATATCATACAGGCTGACATCCACTCCAAACAGCTTGAGCTGTACATGGATGCCATCGATGTGCAGAACGAAAACATCTACTGCGACAGGCTGCGTCTGAACCAGGTACTGTTAAACTTACTGAACAATGCGATCAAGTACACGACTGCCGGCGGTATCGTGAGCATCAAGGTGACGGAGAAAGCCGTGGCGCAGGAAGGGTACGCAACATATATATTTCAGGTCAAAGATACCGGGATCGGCATGAGCGAGGAATTTGTCTCCCACATTTTTGAGCCGTTTGAACGCGAACGCAACTCCACTATCAGCGGCATACAGGGAACCGGTCTTGGCATGGCGATCACAAAGAATATCGTGACGATGATGAATGGCACCATCAGCGTGACCAGCAAACAGGAAGTCGGTTCAGAGTTTACCGTCTCCTTCACATTCCGTGTGAGTTCAGAGCGCAAGACATCTCCTCTGATCCCGGAACTGCAGGGATGCCGTGCGCTCGTCGTGGACGACGACTTTAACACCTGCGACAGTGTATCCTATATGCTGCAGCAGATCGGGATGCGCGCGGAATGGACCCTGTCAGGAAAAGAAGCCGTACTCCGCACCCACCAGGCAGTCACCCGCAAAGACTTCTACTCCGTCTACATAATCGACTGGCTGCTTCCCGACATGAACGGCGTCGAGGTCGCACGCCGCGTCCAGAAGGAGACTGGCGGAAATGTGCCGATCATCGTACTGACAGCATACAACTGGGAGGATATCGAGGACGAGGCAAAGGAAGCAGGTGTCACAGCTTTCTGCAGCAAGCCGCTGTTCCTGTCCGAGCTGCGGGAATGCCTGCATTCCATCACCAATGCCGGAGGCGAAACAAAAACGAACAGCCTCATAGAATATGTGCCTTTTCACGCAGAACGGCTTCTGCTCGTAGAGGACAATGAACTAAACCAGGAAATCGCAGCTGAGATCTTACAGGAAGCAGGATTTTCGGTGGAGATCGCCGGCAATGGACAAGTCGCTGTCGACAAGCTGAACGCTTCCAAGCCAGGATATTACCAATTGATCCTGATGGATATACAGATGCCGGTCATGAACGGATATGAAGCTACCCGTGCGATCCGCGGACTCGAAGATCCACAGCTCGCATCCATCCCGATCATTGCGATGACTGCCAACGCATTCGAGGAAGACAAACAGGAGGCTTTGAAGAGCGGTATGAATGGGCACATCGCAAAACCGGTCAACATCGATAACCTGATGAATACTTTAAAAGAAATTTTGAAATAAAAAAGACGCTTGCGCGTCTTTTTTATTTCGACTGGCTGTTCTGAGCCTTCCTCCGTTTTCTACGTGCCCTGCCCTTCTTGACCAGAACGGTCATCAATATCAGGACTGCCACAGCTGCAGATGCACAGATGATCAGCACCATTTTATTCGAAGTGTTCTCTACCACACAGAAATACTGCTGCATGCCGGTCATATCAACCTGCAGGTACTGACCTCTGCTCTTGCTCTCCAACACTGTCCAGCTGCCATCTTTGTATCCGTAGACCACAGCGTCCTCATAGGGATTCAGGATCCGCAATGCGAAGGAGTCCTTCTCCTTGATCCCGCCATTGTGCAAAGTTACCTCATACACCACGCTCCGCTTCTCCGCAGCTTCCTCCGGCGGCGTCCTGTCACTGATGGCGGCATTCAATATCGTGTCCTCTGTAAAAATATCCTCGACCAGAGCCAGCGGCCTTTGCCATTGGCTTTCGTTCCCACCGGTCTCGCTCGCACCGCTTTGTACTACAGTCACGTTGTCCTTGTACTCCGCCTCGACAACTACAGTTCCGTTCATCGTCAGATCCGACACATCAGGCCATTCCCCATAGAATCCTTCCTTGCCTGGTATCTGCGGAAAATTTAACTTATCAAGCCGCTCTCCATATGCTACTTCCTCAGAGCCAAGGTAAGTGTCCTCTATCTTATAAATGACCTTGAGATGCCAGAACTGTGCGGGAAGCCCGCCCACTGCCAGCAGATCCTGATAGCTGATCGGTTCTGCCACTCCAGTGTAGCTGATATTGTCAATGCCATGAACTCCCTCACTCACATAATAGTTATCCGTAACTTTTTGCTCCTGCGTCTCCTGTGTCTCCCCATTCGTATTGACACCGATCTTATCATACTCGGAAATCTGCCCTGCGATCGCGCCAACCCTGCCGTTTTGTGAATGCACATCTGCCATGGAGTAGCATTCTTTCAAAGTGTCTGCATAACCTGCTATACCACCTACATTTCTGTTACCCGCAACAGAGCACAATGCGTAACATCTCCTGATGATCGTGAGGGACTCGCCGCAGATACCGCCCACGTAATCTCCCTCAGTACTCTCCACGCTTCCATAGCTTTCCGAGTCAACAATGATACCGTGGTTCATATATCCGCAGATACCGCCTGCGCCGTTTTTCTTTGATGTGACATACCCTTCATTGACACTGTCCGTGACCAGACACTTTGTTATGTATCGCCTGCCTATCTCATACTCGATCGCACCTGCTGCACTGTCCTCAAAATCTTCGTCGTCTATTGACATGGAACCTGCAATGCCCCCGACATTGATATCGCCCTTTATGACCCCTTTGTTGCTGCAGGATTCTGTCCTTCCTGTGATTATAGAGTCGATATCCTCATCGCCTGCATCCTCATAAATCTCCGAAAGCTCCAGCTTCTGGGCGCCTGTCAGCCTGTCAGCCAGAAGATTGAAGACAACATTGACTTGATCGTTCACTGCCTTTAGATCCGCATTCACCACATCAGAATAATCCGAGGCATTGTTGCTCAGGTTCTTTAAACTGTCGCTGATCCCCTGGAGATGGTTATTGAGATCGATCCTGTTGTAATCATACACTGCACCCAGTTTTGTAAAAGTGATATCGGACTGTTCGTTCATATAGTTTGCGATATCCCTTGTGCGTCTTGTCGCAGATTTTGTGGAGTCCAGCGCGCTTTTCAAGTGATCTGACGCACTTCCCAGATCGCTGTTGACTGCCCTGAGGGAATCCGCCGCCTGACCGCCGTAAATATCCGCGAGGATCTGTGTATTTTCCATCACAGTCGTCGTGGCGGACAGCATCTTCTGCAGTTCCTCTGCACTTATGCTGCCGCTGTTATTGATCTTGTCGTTTATTTTGTTTGCCGCATCCTGCGCCTCCTGGATCGCGTATTCGATCTCTGACTTTGCATTGTCCACCGCACCTGACCTGGTTGTGATCTTCCTGAACTGGATATAAATATTCTTGTCTCCATCGACTGGGAAGGAATAAGAATTTCCACTGTCAGAAGATATTTTTGAACCGTTTAATTCCACATAGTCGACTGTATAACCTCCTGATGGCTCCACTGTTATCACAGCGCTGTCCTTGTTGTCATTGAGCAGACAGCTTGCATTTCCTGACAGGTTAGAATTGATCCTGATCACTGCTGCACTCGCGCTGGGCTTGGTTTTCTTGCTTTGATTTACGGTACTGCTGTCAATCTCATCTTTTCTTTCTTCCGCTGCCATGCCATCGCCAGGCACCATTGTCTCCGGCTGGTCATCTGACAGCTCCGGTCCATCTGTCTCTTCCACTGGTACGGACTCCGTTTCTTTTTCATCCGTCTCGCCAGGCTCTGTACTGTCTGATTCTTCCTCATCATCCTCTGTCCCGATTTCCGCCGTGTTACTGCTCTGTGTACCGCCTTCACTGTCCGCTTCCTTTTCAGGTTCAGACGTTGACGGCTCCTGCTGCTCATCGGCTTTGTCTATTGCCGGCACATCGCTTTGAACCACTATCCCGGCACAGGGTTCAAAGTACGCTTCAACCCGCACATTTTCTGCCGGCATAGTAAAGCTGTAGGTATCTGCCGACCGCGAAGCGGCTATTTCCTCTCCCCCCGTAACCTTTACGACCTTGATCGAGGACAACTGATACTCATCGTTCGAACCATCCGGCTTTGCAGTGATCTCAACGGTCTCTCCCGCGTTTGGATTATAGGAATTGGAGATCACGTATCCGCCAACGGTATGAAGCAGTGTGATCCTCCTGTCTTTTGACGCATCGTACTCCCCGTCACCGACATCTGTTATTTTTCCAACATTATTGGAGGCATTTCTCAGAGTATTGACCGCATTGGTAAAACTATTCTCCGCCGCCTCGAAGTCGTTAAGCACCCCTGGCGTCATTTCCATCACATGATCCAGACGGTCTGTCATCGCCTGTGCCTGGTCAAGGTTGTCATCCATAAAATCACCGAGCTGTTCGGCAAGGGCATCGGCAGCGTCCACCGCGCCGTCACTGAATGATGTCAGCACATCAAAATCGCGCTTAACACCGTTCTTCGCCGCCTGCATATCATCGATCGTCTTGTCGATCAGGTCATGCAGCTTATCGACGGCATCCCTGAGCGATTCCGCCTCATTGATCTCGATAAAGGGTTCCATCTGCCCTACTATACCGCCGATATCCTTGCGTCCATACACCGTGCCGTTATTTGTGCTAAGCGACACAACACCTGACTGCCGCCCGACGATGCCGCCGATATTATACCCGGTATGTTCATATCCGACTGTTCCCGAGTTGGTACACCGAACAATCACACCATCCGAAAATCCGGCAATGCCCCCTGTATCAACACCGCTGTACAGCTCACTGTCGTCTCCGCCTGTGAGGCTCCCAAGGATCCCCGCCCCTGTTCCCATCTCGTCATCTTCCTCCACCCACTCGCTGTTGTCGTTGATCCCAGCACGGTTAGAGCAGTAATTTAAGGTTCCATGGTTGATCCCGGCAATTCCGCCCGTCGAGTAATACCCTGTGATCCTTCCTTTTGCAGCACATCCGGTTATCGTCCCTGTACTGCCATTCATGCCGGCAATCCCGCCGACGGTGTCACGTCCACTCACCGTTCCCTGAAAAGTACAGTTTTTGATCGTGCCATAATTCACCCCGCAGAGACTCCCGATACATTCTCTCTGGTTTTCAGATTCAATGTTTCCTTTCAGCGTCAGGTTCTGTATCACTCCCTGACTTTCGACATAGCGGAATAATCCCACCACATATCCATCGCCCATATAGTCAAAGCCTGAAATCGTGTGACCCACACCGTCAAAGATCCCATTGAACACTGGTACGACACAGATCTCTATCCCTGAGAGGTCAATGTCTGCTCTGAGACTTACATACTTGTTTTCCGACCATGAGTCGATATAACACTTCGATGCAAAGTCAGCAAACTGCTCTGCCGTGCTGATATCGATCCGCTCGTATTTGATTTCGTCTGGCGTGTCAGCCGTCTGGGTTTTCTCTGCCTCCTCCGCACAGATCTCCTGCACTGGTATCATGCCAAAAAACATCCCTGCAGCCAGTGTTAGGGCAAGTACTTTTTTGCATAAAAACCGCACCTGTGCCCGGTCATGTTTCCTATGTATTTGATGCATTCTTCTCACCTTCCTCTTTCTGCATCAGTTCTTTCAGATCGCTTCCGTCGTCCTGCCGCTGCTCGAGCTTACCCATATTGACAAACAGGCTCGCATCGCCGCGTATCAGACCATGTACTTCACCGACGATCGTACCGTTGATCTGTCCCTGTACGATACCATCAACGCGCATCAGTCCGCTGACACGCTCTAACTTTAGCGGGATAGACACTGCAAATGAAGTCCTGTCAATGATCTTCTCCCCCAGCAGAAGGATCTGCGGAAGGACGAACATGACTGTGAAGATCGAGAGGATCGTGCCCCTTCCCAGGCACTGTCCGATACCGCACACCGCACCGTCCGATGACATCTGTCCGATAAAGATACCTGCCAGCGCAAGCATCGTGCCCGATGTGACGATCGTCGGGAAAGCAAAGTTCATCGTCTCGATGATCGCATCTTTCTTTGGCATCTTATCCTTGATCTCCAGAAATCTTCCTGAGATCACGATCGCATAGTCGATATTTGCACCCATCTGAATGGAGGAAACGATCATGGCGCTCAGGAAAAATACATTTTTCTGCTCCACAGCGGGGAAGGAGAAATTCACCCAGATCACGCCCTGGATCACCGCGATCAGCAGCACTGGCATACCTGCCGACATAAATGTGAACAGCAGGACTACCAACACTGCCAGGATGGAAACCACATTTACAACTGTGTTATCCCGCTGGAATGTCTTGTACAAGTCATACTGGCTCGTCGATTCGCCCGGCACCAGCACCTTTGACTTATCATAGTATTTTCCCGCGATGTCATGCATCTCGTCGAGGAATGCAAATGTCTCATCTCCCTCCTCGGGCAGTGTCAGATAGATCAGCATACGGCTGTACTCCTCACCCTGCAGCTGATCGAGTGCGATCTGCATCTTGGTGTGCGCGTCCTCCAAAGTGTCCATCAGCTCATCATCGAGCGTGACATACCCCTCGTCCACCTCATCGTAGAGAAACATGAACATATCGATCAAAGGTACACTGTAGTTCGAAAATCCATTGATGATCTTGGCATAGTTCTCATCATTCACCGCATATGCCGTGTATAAAAGCTCCGCGATCTCATAGTCAACCTCCAGAAGTTCAGAGAAATCCCTCGCCGTCAGCTTGTCGGTCAACATATAGCCGTCCATCGCCTCCGTGTTGGCAAGTCCCTGTGAATGATCGACCTCCGGTCTGGCGTCCAGCTCCTTCAAGAGCCTGCTTTCCTTCTCATAATCGCCTGCCGGGACGACGAGCGCCACAAAGTTCTCTGCCCCGAAGCTCTCCTCGATCATCTCGTCCACGACCATCGCATCGCTCTGTACCGGAGTTTCCAGCCGCGTGTAACCATATACATAAGGACAGTGGGACTGTATAATATACGCGCCGACCAGCACCACGATAAACAGCGGCGGTATGATAAATCTCGTCCTGTAAGCGAATCTTCCGACAAACGGAATGTCCGGGATAAAACTCTTGTGCTTTGTCTTATCCATCGCCTTGCCAAAGAGCATGATCAGTCCCGGCATCAGCAAAAACACTGCGAGCAGACTCAGCAGGATCGCCCGGATCAGACAAAATGCCATGTCACGTCCGATGCCAAACTGCATGAACATCATCGCGATCAGACCGCCTACCGTAGTGAGTGAACTTGAGGAAATCTCAGGGATCGCCTTGCTGAGTGCTACAATATCAGCCTCCCTGATGCCGAGTGTCTGATGTTCCTCCTTGTACCTGTTGCAGAAAATGACTGCGTAGTCCACAGACAGCGCAAGCTGCAGCACGATCGTGACGGAGTCTGACACAAAGGAAATCGTGCCCATCAGGAAATTCGTGCCCTTTGTGATCAGCGCTGCCGAACAGAAGGTCAACAGCAGCACCGGCACTTCCGCCCATGTCTGCGAGGTGAACAACAGAACAGAAACAACCACGATCGCGACAAGCACGCTGATCACGGACATCTCTTTCGCCAGCTGCTCTGCCGACGCATCCCCCATGGAGGTGGATACATAGATATCGTATCCATCGAGCAGTGCCCTGACTTGATCGAGAGCCTCCAGCGCCCTGTCATCTGTCTCCTCGTAGCCAAACGTGATACTGTACAGTGCCGAAAAATTGTTATAATGACTCTTCGAATTGTCAAAGTCAAGCATGATGATGCTGTCAAACGCCAAAAGCTCCTCATAGATCCTGTCAGCCTCATCATATGGAATGTTCATCACCATGACCTTGGCTGTGCCGTATGTGATAAACTGTTCCTCCATGCGGTCAAGCCCCTGGCTCGTCTCCGTCGTGTCTGGCAGATACGCTGAAAGTGCATTCTCTACTGATACCCAGTTCATGGACACCACTGAAAAGATCAGCGCAATACCAAACAACAGAAAAAAAAGGTTGCGTCTGTCAACGATAAAGGTGGCGGCCTTAATCATAAATCCGCCATCCTCACCGCCTTTCTTTGGTTGTTCATCCATAATTCATCCTCTCCTTTATCGCACAAATTAATTTCATATCCGTGTGTAATATAGTATATTACAACAATGTGATTTTTTCAATAATGACCTATGGTCATTTTTGAATTTTTATATTTTATTCATATTCAGCACAAAAAAAAGCAACTATCTCTAAGTTCATAGATAGTTACTTTTATCCTAGAGCGTGTTTGAAAAATGCTTTCTGTCAGATGTGCGGCACAGTTTGTGGGAGATTTGTGCCAAATGAAGGAGGCGTAGCGGGCTACGTCGACTGAATTTGACGCAAATATCGCGCAAAATGGGACGTACAGATGGCGGGAATGATTTTTCAAACACGCTCTAGGACATGCCCCTATATTCCATCCAAGTACGCTTCCCACTCTCGGTTCACCCTGTCTGGCGCCAGTATCTCCGTGATCCTGGCTGCATTCTCGCGCAGCCTCAGCTCAAAGTCCCTGTCCTCCAAAATCCTTCGGAAAGCATCCGCGAGTGCAAAGGCATCCCCCACCGGCACGAGCAGCCCGTTCACGCCATTCTCGATCAATGCCGCCGGTCCCCCGCAGGGGCAGTCTGTCGATATGACAGGGATCCCAAGTGCCATCGCCTCCATGAGAGCGTTCGGCATTCCCTCCGTGTTGGAAGTCAGCGCAAAGATCCTCGCCCTGCCAAGATGGTCTGCGATATCACTGACATTTCCCGGAAGTGCGATCCTGCCGCTCAGCCCCTTCTCCTTTGCAAGTGCCGTAAGTGTCTCCCTGAGTACACCTTCGCCGTAGATCACCAGTTTTACTTTCGGATACTCCTCCGCGATCTTGGCAAAAGCATGGATCAGCATGACATGGTTCTTGTTCTCGTCAAGTCTGCCTGCCGCCACGATCAAGTCCTCACGCTCCTCACAGACCTTCCTGTCCAAAAACTGTGGATCTATGGGATTGGGCAGTACCACACTCTTCTTCCTGACTGATTTCGGAAAAAAGGAACATGCCTGTTGTGTCTGAAACACTGCCCCGTCCGCAAACCGGAAGACCAGCTTCGCGATCTGCTGCATCAGTTTTCCCTCATACTCCATGGTCGGCTCTCCCCTCACGGACACTGCCACCTTTGCCGGCAGAAAAGCCGCTGTCGCCACTGCCATGAGATTATTCTTTCCGAGGAAGGAAAGGATCACATCCGGCTTGTACGTCTTCCAGATGTCTCGCAGCGTTTGGAACCGAACGCGGAAATTCCGGCTCCTCCCTCCCTGCAGCAAGAACGCATCCGGCTCTGAAAAGACTCTGCGTATTTCAGGTGAAATGCTGTATTCATTTTCCAATCGATACTGGGTTACAAGAATCACATCATACTTCCTTTCATGGAAATATTCTGCAAGATTCACCATAACCCGCTCAGACCCGCCCTTTTGAAGAGAGCTGATAAACAAGGCTATCCTTTTCATATATAAACCCCAAACTGGCAAACTGCAATATAATCATCCAGGACTGTCATTCCCGCCTGTCATGCCGCCCTAATGTATATACGTTCTATACCACTGTTGAAACACAAAAAATGACCATGCGACCTTTGAGTAATTTGCCCCCGAAGCCGGTCCCCCGTCCCCGTTTTTCAGGTATGTGCTGATAAACTCATGCACATACTGCGCATCAAATATGCCCTGCCTGCTCAAAAACGCAGCACTGCACATATCCTGCAGCGCATCCTTTAGCGGACCGCGCATCCACTTGTCGAGCGGAACTCCAAACCCTACCTTCGGTCTGTCGAGCAGCTCCCTGGGAATATACTCATACGCAATATCTTTGAGTATTTTTTTCTTGACGCCGCCCGAATACTTGTACGAATGCGGCAGTCGGTAGGAGTATTCCATCACATTGACATCGAGAATCGGACACCGCGTCTCAATGGAACACTTCATGGAAGCCCGGTCCACCTTGCAAAGAATATCTCCCGGCAGATAGGTCTCCTCGTCAAGCAGCATCCTGCGCGCCTGCCAGTTGTTCTCGTGATACTTCGACTCGATCGGAAACTTGAACGGCACGCCGCTGTCCGGCAGCATCTTATCGATCACATTGATATAAGTCCTTCCGCCAATCTGGGTCTTTGTCTCCGCGTCATGGTTTCCAGCAACTACCTGGACGCGGAACGGAAGCTTCTCAAACAGCCCAAGCTTCTGAAACGGCGGAAACCTGCACACGCTGTAAGTCATGCGCCCGAGCATATCCAGTTTCTGCGCCTGTGCGACATTGTCATAGATATTGTAGCCGCAGAAGAATTCATCCCCGCCATCCCCCGACAGGACGACTGTGACATCCTTTGCCGCCAGTCCCGCCACCAGCATTGACGGTATCTGGGAACTGTCTGCGAACGGTTCGTCATAATATCTTGGTATGCTGTCAACCATGTCGAACATTGCCTGCTCATCGATATAGAGCTCTGTGTGCTGTGTGCCCAGATACTTTGCCACCTCTTTTGCATATTTTGCCTCGTTGTAGCGCTCTTCGTGAAAACCGATAGAGTAGGTCTTTACCGGCTCACTGCTCACCGACTGCGCGATCGCTGTGACGAGCGAGGAGTCATACCCTCCGCTCAGAAAGGCACCTACCGGAACATCCGCAACCATCCTCTTGCTGACGGCATCCGTCAACACAGCCTTCAGCTCTTCCTTTGCCTCCTCGTAGGAACCAACTGTTTCCTGCTTCCTGGCACGATACACTTCTGCGATATCCCAGTATTTCTGTTTTGAGAGCCTTCCCTGCCTGAACCGGATCATCTGCCCCGGCTCAACTTTGTATACATTCTCAAATATCGAATCCGGCTCATTGACACACTGCTGGTAGAGATACCTCTTGATCACGTCTTTTCTTATATCTTTTTGAAAACCAGGACATTCCATAATAGGTTTCAGCTCTGATGCAAACACAAGATCATCGCCGTCCAGCCAATAGTAAAGCGGTTTCTTGCCGATCCTGTCCCGCACGAGATAGAGCTCATCCTCCTCCCTGTCATACAGCGATATCGCAAACATTCCCTGAAACCGCTCAACACAGGAGATGCCCCATTTCAGGTAAGCCGCCAGTATCACCTCCGTGTCGCACCGGGAGCGGAACGGATAGTCCTTGAGTTCGTCACGCAGCTCCAGAAAATTGTAGATCTCCCCATTGTAGGCGATCACAAGTCTATTGTCGCAGGAATGCATGGGTTGGTGTCCAAGCACGGACAGATCCAAAATCGACAGCCGTCTCTGCGCCAGACCGACCTGGTATCCATCCCTCCCGGCAAAGATCTCCTCCCCGCTGTCATCCGGCCCTCTGTGATACATGGTATCATTCATCCTTTTTAGCTGCTCCCGAGTAATATTTTTCCTAGATACAAAACCACATATGCCACACATAAACCCGCTTCCTCCTGCCGCCTGAACCTACCCTAACGGTTCCACAAAGAAATCCCTGTACTCCCCAAAGTCTTTACATTCATTGTCAATACTGTCGATCAGCTCAATATATTTTTCTCTCACCAGTGTCTTATAATTTTCAAAGTTATCATATCCCTGTTTGCTCCACGCAAATGGGTGCGTCAGGATCTGCACCTTATCGTGTCCTAATATAGCGGCCTCATCCGGATAACCATACCGCCATATATGGTTTGCATCAGACATATACTTTACCGCGAGCACCGAATCCTCCCTCACATTGTCCGAGAAGGTAAAAAACTCATCCTGGTAGGCATTGATGATGCCTGGCAGTTTGATGTTCTCCGCAAGCACGGACGGGGACGGGCGGTGCACAGAGAACTCCGATATCTCAAATCCAAGCATCTCACTGAGCATGTGCATTTCCCTGACGATCTGCCGCCGCACCTCCTGCATGTCCGTCATTCCGTTTAGCGCAAAATGAAGACCGATCTTCTGCCCGCGCTCATGCATATCGCAGATCAGATCCCTGTTTTTTCTGGATAACAGATTATACGAATTATTGGTCCACTGAAAAAAGAATGTTGATGTGAAATCCATGCTGGTCTCTACCTTTGCAAGCGCATACGCCCGCTCCACACTGTATTCCACATCGTGGCGCATGATGATAAACCTATCCTTGTGTAAGGCACTTGCATAATCGCTCTGTAACCCTGTGGACTTGATGATCCTTATGATCTCCCTGTAATCATTGTACGAAAACATTCTCCCTACCTCTCTCGACTTTTTTCTTTGCACTAACTCCCATCTGCCTGCTTTAGCAGGCGTACAAATCAGGATGGTGAATTTTTATATTTCACACTAACTCCCATCTGCCTGCTTTAGCAGGCGTACAAATCAGGATGGTGAATTTT
>ERZ779626.41-NODE-41-length-97204-cov-10.992156_pt1 | contig 97204 bp, 83 predicted proteins | sample MGYA00514209_ERZ779626 | MGnify/ENA primary metagenome ERZ779626 (study PRJEB29562, sample SAMEA4376713) | mouse gut metagenome | isolation source: Cecum | study: EMG produced TPA metagenomics assembly of the A DSS colitis mouse model was used to assess the...
GCGCATAAGCAGAGTCAGAAGATATTCGGAGAATGTGCCATGCTTGCATGAGCACATGCGCAGGATGTCTTATGACGAGCAACGCGAACGAGAAATGCAAAGCATTTCGAGTCTGCTTATGCGCATAAGCAGAGTCAGAAAGCGGCAGTTTATACGCTTCGGTACATGGTAAGCTTTACCCGGTTTTCGCCGAGTTCGATTACCGCGCGGTCTATCATCATGCCGACTAAGAGAAGCTGGCTTGTTTCGCCGGGATCGCCGCTGCCGGCAAGTTCCCAGTAGATATCTCCCATGCCGTCGTTTTTCTGACCGTTCAGATAGTGGTCCAAATGGGAGAGTTTTTCTGCGAAGGCTGGGTTGAAGTCTGCTTCCAGACGAATTGTGACCTCGTTTTCCCGCCGTTCGATCCGGGTGTCGATATAGGACGCTTCCAGCGCAAAGAAAAACATGGTCAGTTCCTCGACGATCTTAGCGGTCTTTTTTTCTTCATGTGTCATGGTAATCTCCATTCCGCGCGAAAACTGCGCTGTCATTACTTTCAGTGTTCATTTTTCCGTTCTTTCTTAGTCTGAAATCCTTTGATAAAACTTTCCAGCGTCGGTACGAGCACAATGGCGACCAGACCTGTAGAGAAACCGTTGTTGTACAAATTTAATCCGCCGTAGAGGGAAGAAGAGCATACGACGACTGCGGCGTGCAGCATGCCGGCGATGATTCCGGCGGGTATGCCGAACTGTCCGGCAATGGGAGAAAGCCCAACGGCAAATACAGCGCCCATCTGGATTCCGGGCGTGGTGGGCTGCATGTGATTAAAAAAGGTAGAAAGAAAGACGCCCGCCAGCACCGGCAGATAATTTTTGGCATGGGCGCCGAAAGCGGCAAAGCCAAATGCCGTCAAAACCGCGCCCACCACGGGACCGGACAGATCGCCGCCGATCAGCACGATATAAGTGGTGCACAGAATACCTATGATCCCCATATTGACCAGAGTAGTCGGTGCGCCGTCCATCAAGACGAAATCCGCAACCGCACGACCGGGATGACGCATCAGCTTGAGGAGGGAATGCAGCCCGTTCCTGTTCATATACAGTCCGAACAGCAGAGCCGCAGCAAAATACAGGTACAGGCCGGCGAGCAGCCAGGAAGGGCGTCCGTAACTCCATATGAATACGTTGTTGCTTTCCAGCCCGAAGGACTGCAGGACACACACCATGACAAAGGCGAAGAGCCCTCCGGCAAATCCCATGTTAAAAAGATTGTAGCCCATGTGCATGGAGGCGGTATGTACGGAGAGCGGCGGCAGCACGAATCCGGCAAAGACACCGACTGTTACGGCGACAGCAAGATTGGCGGCAAAGGAGAAGGGCAGCATGTAAACAAGCTCCGTCACCATAGGCGCAAGGCAGGAACCGAAGAGCGCCGTATAGATATAGCGGCTCATGCTTGCACGGTGAAATCTTGCGTAGAGCCAGGTTCCGAGCAGCATGGGCAGGACATTCACCGGATTTTTGCCAAAAAGCGCAAAGCCCGTGTTGATAAAGAGAACCGCCATGGTGAGACCGGTGAAGGGGATTTTCTGCAGGCGGATCAAAAGGATGGCAAGACTCAGCACCAGCCCCGCGTTAAAAAAGGCGGCGCCGAACCCTGCAAGCTCAAAGTAATCCGTGACAAGGGCGTCCCTTGTAAGCACGATGGTAACCATGCCACGCAGAAGTTCTTCCGGCGGAGCCAGAAGAAAGGCGGCTGTAAACAGGAGCAGGGCTGTTGTAATGCTGAAGACGAACATTTCCCTTCCTTCCAGCACATTTCTGATTTTTTCAGTCATAGGCAGAGCCTCCCGTAAATGAATCAAGTATACTCCTATCATAACAAGATATGCGGCGGGGGACAATGTGATATTTAAGATATTTGCCTGCTGCGGGCGATTTCGACAGCCGACTTCTGACATAACGCAATTTTGCGCCACATATGATTAGAGTGAAAAGGACTTCTAAAGCTCGACAGCAAGGGCTGTCTCGCCAAGAAGTGCTAGATTTGCTTCGCAAATCACTGTCACTCAGGAGAATGCCTGAAATGCGGCATTCTCCGCAATGATTTGAGATTTTGAGAAGAAGAATCACGGAGGCGGGCATGAGACATAACAGGGGATGGGAACGCGGATGGGGCAAAGCGGTTGTAAGGACGGGCGCGCTTGTGCTGCTTGTCCTCGGCTGCGTATGCATGGCGGGGGAACTGCTCGGGAAAAGGCAGACGCCAGACGGACCGGAGAGCGGCGGCAGGACGAACGGGCAGGCGGTGGAAGTAACCTCGGACGGAAATTACATCAAGTGGGTGGAATTTCATGTCACAAGTGAGGCGATGGGGGCGGCATATGATCTGGACGTGGACAGCTACCGGGACGAAGTGCATGTAAACTGGATTGAGCTTTTGGCATATGTGGGGGCAAAGACAGGGGGAAAGTTTGACAAAAACAGTGTCAGGAAAATAGAGGAAGTGGCGGAAAAGCTGAAAAGCGGCGGCAGCACGATGGAGGAACTGACGAAAGATATGGAATATTACGACTATTATCTGGAGGCGTACACGGCGGTGCTCGGCGGCATGATGGGGGAATTTACGCTTGACGGCAAACGCGTTTACGGGCTGAAGGCATTTTCGCCCATCGCAAAAGGGTTCGATTACAGCCATTATGATGATTTCGGGTCTTCCCGCAGCTACGGTTACGCGAGACCCCACCTGGGACATGACATGATGGGACAGATCGGCACGCCCATCATCGCCGTGGAATCCGGCTACGTGGAGGCCCTCGGCTGGAACCAGTACGGCGGCTGGCGTATCGGCATCCGCAGCTTTGACAGGAAACGCTACTATTATTATGCCCATCTGCGGCAAAATTATCCTTATGCGGAAGGGCTTGCGGAAGGGTCTGTGGTGACGGCGGGGGATGTGATCGGTTACATGGGGCATACCGGCTACAGCACGACGGAGAATGTAAACAATATTAAAACCGTACATCTGCACTGGGGGCTGCAGCTTATTTTTGACGAGTCCCAGAAGGAAGGAAACAACGAAATCTGGGTGGACTGCTATGAACTTTCCAAATTTCTTTACAAAAACCGTTGCGAGGTGGAGAAAGTGGGGGATTCCAGAGAGTGGAGAAGAGTCCTACCCATGACGGATCCGGCGGCGGATGCGTACATGGAGAAAACAAAAATGCCGCCGCAGCAAAACCATTAGCAAAATGCACGAAAATTAAAGAAAAACGATAAAATAAATTGTTGAAAATAAGTAAAAATTCAGATATACTTTTTATGGAACTATTTATTTTACACAGGAATTTTTGTGGCCGGAGATGTGGTATAGGAGAAGGAGTATGGGGAAAAAGGAAAACAATGTATCGGGAAAGAAGAGTCAGGCGGCGCAGTTGAAAAGGCTGGTGCATCAGGCGCTTATATCAGTGGCAGTAGGTGTGGTGCTGCTGATTGGATTTATCATTTTTAATCTGGGTATGTCAAGCATACAGACGGCGCAGATCAACACGACGGTGGCGCTGAACCAGTATCGTACCGCGTCCAAGACGTTGACTTACGACATACAGTCTTATGCCGTCACGGGGGATCAGGGTTATTATGACGGATACATGAAGGAACTGAATCAGGATAAGAACAGGGAGCAGGCGCTTGCGACTCTGGAGAAGTGCGCGCTCAAGGAGAGCGAGTGGACAAGCCTGAACCAGATTGCCGAGATGTCGAACCAGCTTGTCCCGCTGGAGGAGCAGGCGATCACGTATGTGCAGGCGGGAGATCTGGAAGCCGCGCAGTCGTGTGTGTTCAGTTCGGAATACGGAAATTCGGTGGCGCAGATCAACCGGCAGACGGATGAGACGATTCAGGCCATTTTGGCGAGAAAAGACGGCAGAGTGGCAGGGATGAAGATAATGCAGTATCTGATCGAGGCACTGTTTGCCCTGTCTTTCCTGTATCTGGTGAGAGGATTTATCAAGACTATCAAGTTTTCCGAGAAGGAACTTCTGGAGCCTATCGTAAAAGTGTCGGATCAGATGGAAGTGCTTGCGGGCGGAGAGTTCCATGTAGAGCTGGATCTGGAGGCGGATGAGAGCGAGGTTGGAAGAATGGTTGCCGCCATCGCGTTCATGAAGGAAAATCTGCTCGGTATGATACAGGAGATTACCCAGACGCTTGAAAAGATGGGAAACGGAAATTACCGGGTTGAGATCAGGCAGGAGTATGTGGGCGAATTTATTTCGATCAAGGATTCCCTTGTGCAGATCGCGGAGAAGATGCGGGAAACGCTCGGGACGATCCGCACTGTTTCTGGGCAGATCGACAGCGGCTCGGAGCAGCTCGCGTTTGCGGCGCAGGACCTGGCGGAGAACTGTACCCTGCAGGCGGCGCAAGTATCCGAGCTGATGACGGCTTTTGACGCTATGACGAAGAGCATGGAAGAAAATGCGCATGAGGCGGAGCAGTCTGCAAGCATGGCTTCGGCGGCGGGCATGACGCTGGCAAAGGGCAATCAGAAGCTGCAGGAGCTGAAGGGAGCCATCCAGGAGATCGGCAGATGCTCCGAGCAGATCAGCACCATCATAGAGGCGATAGAGGACATTGCATCCCAGACCAATCTGCTGGCGCTGAACGCGGCGATTGAAGCGGCAAGAGCGGGCGAGGCAGGAAAAGGATTTGCAGTTGTGGCGGAACAGGTGAAAAATCTGGCAAATGAGTCGTCAAATGCGGCGGGCAGGACGACAGAGCTGATTGAGACGACCATTTCGGTAATGGACAAGAGCATATCTATTGCGGAGGAGACAGAGGCAAACATGAATCAGGTGATGTCCGACGCCAGGGAAGCCACCGAGAAGATGGGGCAGATCGAGCAGATTCTGAAGCGGGATACCGTGCGGATGCAGGAGTTGAATGAAAATGTGACGCAGGTTTCCTCGGCTGTCGATAACAATTCGGCAACTTCACAGGAGACGGCGGCAGTCAGCGCGGAGCAGAAGACCCAGGTAGAGACGATGGTAAATTTGATGGAAAAATTTGAGATTTAAGGGTGTCGTCCGCCGGTCCGAAAGTAGATTGCAAAAACGAAATCCCTATGATACAATAGAAACGGCGGACAATGACAAAAAAATAACAATCGTCGGCAAGCCTTGATTACAGGGCTTTTCACTAAAAAAATATCACAAATATGGAGGAGAAGAAAATGGCAAAAAAAGTTGTTTTGGCAGGCGCCTGCCGTACGGCAATCGGCACGATGGGCGGGGGCTTGAGCACCACACCGGCAGCAGAACTTGGAGCAATCGTAATCAAGGAGGCGTTAAGCAGAGCAGGCGTTGCTCCTGACAAGGTAGATCAGGTGTACATGGGCTGTGTCATTCAGGCAGGACAGGGTCAGAACGTGGCTCGCCAGGCCTCCATTAAAGCAGGGCTTCCCAATGAGGTTCCGGCAGTTACCATCAACGTGGTCTGCGGTTCCGGCTTAAACTGTGTGAACATGGCTGCACAGATGATTCAGGCGGGCGACGCTGACATCGTTGTTGCAGGCGGTATGGAGAATATGTCTATGGCTCCTTATGCGGTTATGCAGGGACGTTACGGTTACAGAATGAACAACGGCACGCTGGTTGACACTATGGTGAACGATGCGCTGTGGGATGCTTTCAATAATTACCATATGATTATGACTGCGGACAATATCTGCAGAGAGTGGGGCCTTACCCGCGAGGAGCTGGATGAGTTTGCACTCAAGAGCCAGACGAAGGCTGAGGCGGCGCAGAAGAGCGGCGCATTCGACAAAGAGATCGTTCCCGTTATGGTGAAGAAGAAAAAAGAGATGGTTGAGTTCAAGGTTGACGAGGGACCGAGACCGGGATCTACCATCGAGGGCCTGCAGAAACTCCGTCCTATCAATCCCGACGGCTTCGTGACGGCAGGAAACGCTTCCGGCATCAACGACGGTGCAGCTGCTATCGTTGTGATGAGCGAGGAGAAGGCGAAAGAACTTGGCGTAACGCCTATGGCTACCTTCGTAGCGGGCGCACTTGCGGGCTGCAGACCTGAGGTTATGGGTATCGGTCCTGTTCCGGCTACAAAGAAGGTTATGGAGAAGGCCGGCTACAAGATTGAAGATTTCGATATCATTGAGGCAAACGAGGCGTTTGCGGCACAGTCCGTAGCAGTCGGCAAGGAGCTTGGCATCGACGTAGACAAGCAGCTTAACCCCAACGGCGGCGCGATTGCACTCGGCCACCCGGTAGGCGCTTCCGGAGCGCGTATCCTTGTAACGCTGCTTCACGAGATGCAGGCGAAGGGCGCGAAGAAGGGTCTGGCTACGCTGTGTATCGGCGGCGGCATGGGCTGCGCAACCATCGTAGAAATGTAACAAAACAAGAAGAACATCTAAAGACATCCCGCCATAGGACGGGATGCCAAGATGTTCTAAGTCTCGTTTGGGAGAATGCCCAAAAGCGGGCATTCTCCGTGACTGTGAAAATAATTTAAGAAGGAGATACAAACCATGGAATTTGTACTGTATGAGGTGAAGGGGCAGGTCGGCGTGATCACGATCAATCGCGAAAAAGCGCTGAACGCTCTTAATTCCGCTGTGCTTGACGAGCTGAACGCGACCCTTGACGGCGTGGATTTGAACGAAGTGAGATGCCTGATTCTGACGGGAGCGGGCGAGAAGTCCTTCGTGGCGGGTGCGGACATCGGCGAGATGAGCACGCTTACCAAGGCGGAGGGCGAGGCTTTCGGCAAGAAGGGCAACGATGTGTTCCGTAAGCTGGAGACATTCCCGATCCCTGTGATTGCAGCGGTGAACGGCTTTGCGCTTGGCGGCGGCTGCGAGATTTCCATGAGCTGCGATATCAGAATCTGTTCTGAGAATGCGGTGTTCGGACAGCCCGAGGTGGGCCTTGGCATCACCCCCGGTTTTGGCGGCACGCAGAGACTGGCGAGAATCGTCGGCCCCGGCATGGCGAAGCAGATGATTTATACGGCAAGAAACATCAAGGCTGACGAGGCGCTGCGCATCGGTCTGGTAAACGCAGTGTATCCGCAGGCGGAGCTGATGGCTGCAGCTGAGAAGATGGCGGCCGGCATCGCCAAGAACGCACCTATCGCGGTCCGCAACTGCAAGAAGGCAATCAACGACGGCCTTGAGGTAAATATGGATGAGGCGATCGTGATCGAGGAAAAACTCTTCGGTGACTGCTTCGAGACAGAGGATCAGAAGTACGGCATGGCATTCTTCCTTGACAAGAACAAGGAGAAGGTGAAGGAGCCTTTCAAGAACGCGTAGTGCGCGGCATTCAGTGCAAGGGAAGGTAACATGCGTAATTAATTGTTGCCGAAAGGTAACACGTGTAATCAACTATTAATAAATAAGGAGGAATTACGATGAAAGTAGGTATTATCGGCGCAGGGACAATGGGTTCCGGCATCGCGCAGGCATTTGCCATGACAGACGGCTACGAGGTTTGCCTCTGCGATATCAAGGAGGAGTTTGCAGAGGGCGGCAAAGCGAAAATCCAGAAGAATATGAATTTCCTTGTGGGCAAGGAGAAGATCACGCAGGAGAAGGCCGACGAGGTTATGGGCAAGATCACCACGGGTCTGAACAATATTTGCGGCGAGTGTGACTTAATCGTTGAGGTTGCGCTTGAGAAGATGGAGATCAAGCAGGCGATTTTCAAAGAGCTGCAGGGCATCGTGAAGAAGGACTGCATGTTTGCATCCAATACCTCTTCCCTTTCCATCACAAAGATCGGCGAGGGCCTTGACAGACCTATGATCGGTATGCATTTCTTCAACCCGGCTGACAGAATGAAGTTGGTTGAGGTAATCAGAGGCGAGAACACCCCGCAGGAGATGGTGGACAAGATCACAGCCATTGCAACTGAGATCGGCAAGACCCCTGTACAGGTAAAGGAAGCTCCGGGCTTCGTGGTAAACAGAATCCTGATCCCGATGATCAACGAGGCGATCGGTGTTCTCGATGCAGGAACCGCTTCCGCGGAGGATATCGACGTGGCTATGCAGCTTGGTGCGTCCCATCCTATGGGTCCGCTGCACCTTGGCGATCTGATCGGTCTGGATATCTGCCTGGCAATCATGGAAGTGCTTTACAACGAGACCAAGGACGAGAAGTATGCGCCCCAGCCTCTTCTTAAGAAGATGGTGGAGGAGAAGAAACTCGGCAGAAAGACTGGCGTTGGTTTCTTTGACTATTCTAAATAGTCGAGATAAGCAGACTGAGAACAGCCAAAGAAAAGATTCCGGCTGCCTGCAGACATGAATCGTTTCTTTGTGCTGTTTGAGGGAGCAACGCGCACGAGAAATGCGCAGCATTTCGAGTCTGCTTATCTCATGGAAAAGAAGTATAAAATAAAACATGGAGGAATAAAAAATCATGGATTTTACGTTAAGCAAAGAACATGAAATGGCGAGAGCTCTGTTCAAAGAGTTCGCTGAAAAAGAAGTAAAACCTCTTGCCCAGGAAGTGGACGAGACAGAGGTTTTCCCGAGAGAGACTGTTGAGAAGATGGCAAAGTTAGGCTTTCTCGGCATTCCTGTTCCCAAGGAGTACGGCGGACAGGGCTGTGATCCGCTTACATACGCTATGTGTGTGGAGGAGCTCTCTAAAGTATGCGGAACAACAGGTGTTATCGTATCCGCACATACCTCTCTGTGCTGCGATCCGATTATGACCTATGGCACGGAGGAGCAGAAGCAGAAATATCTGGTTCCCCTTGCAAAAGGCGAGAAGCTGGGCGCATTCGGCCTGACAGAGCCCGGTGCAGGTACCGACGCACAGGGACAGCAGACCAAGGCTGTTCTTGATGGAGAAGAGTGGGTGCTCAATGGCTCCAAGTGCTTCATCACCAACGGTAAGGAAGCTGACGTTTATGTCATTTTTGCAATCACAGGCACGGTTGAGAAGCGCGGCCGCCTGCAGAAAGAGATTTCCGCATTTATCGTGGAGAAAGGAACGCCCGGCTTCACCTTCGGCACGAAGGAGAAAAAGATGGGTATCCGCGGTTCTTCCACTTACGAGCTGATCTTTACAGACTGCCGTATCCCGAAGGAGAATCTGTTAGGACAGCAGGGCAAGGGCTTCAACATCGCTATGCACACGCTGGACGGCGGCCGTATCGGTATCGCTTCCCAGGCGCTCGGTCTGGCAGAGGGCGCTCTCGACAACACCGTCGCTTATGTGAAGGAGAGAAAGCAGTTCGGCAGAGCGATCGGCGCATTCCAGAATACGCAGTTCCAGCTTGCTGATATGGCTACCAAGGTTGAGGCGGCTCAGCTCCTTGTTTACAAGGCTGCTATGGCGAAGGCTACCCAGAAGGTATACTCTGTAGAAGCGGCTAAGGCAAAACTGTACGCGGCAGAAGTTGCTATGGAAGTGACCACAAAGGCAGTTCAGCTGCACGGCGGTTACGGCTATATCAGAGAGTACGATGTTGAGCGCATGATGCGTGACGCTAAGATCACGGAGATCTACGAAGGCACAAGCGAAGTGCAGAGAATGGTTATCTCCGGGGCTCTGCTTAAGTAAGACGGCTTATCATTTGAATTGCGCAGATGTCCTGCTTGCAGGAACAGATGCGAAAGGCAAATGATAAAGAGCGGTGCAGCGCAGCACCGCGAACGAGAAAATACGAAGTATTTTTGAGTGCCGGCTTACGGTAAAAATGGTACACATAAAAATTATAGAAGGAGAAAAATACAATGAAAATTGTGGTTTGTGTAAAACAGGTTCCGGATACCGCAGGCGGCGTTAAGTTTAATCCTGACGGAACTCTTGACAGAGGCGCTATGCTTACCATCATGAACCCTGATGATAAAGCAGGTCTGGAGGCGGCTCTCAGATTAAAGGATCAGTATGGTGCGGAGGTAACGGTTGTAACGATGGGGCTTCCCAAGGCAGAAGAGGTTCTGCGCGAGGCTATGGCTATGGGCGCGGACAAGGGCGTTCTTGTGACAGACAGGGTTCTGGGCGGCGCCGATACATGGGCAACCTCCACTACGCTTGCAGGCGCGATCAGAAATCTGGAGTATGATCTCATCATTACCGGCCGTCAGGCGATCGACGGCGATACAGCGCAGGTTGGCCCGCAGATTTCCGAGCATCTTGACATTCCTGTTATTTCTTACGCGCAGGATATCAAAATTGAAGGCGACAGCGTAGTTGTTGAACGTCAGTATGAGGACAGATATCATGTGGTTAAGGCAAAAATGCCTTGCCTGATCACCGCTCTTTCTGAGCTGAATGAGCCTCGTTATATGACTCCCGGCGGCATCTTTGACGCTTATAAGCAGGAGATCACTGTCTGGGGCAGAGCGGATCTTAAGGATGTTGACGATGCGAACTTAGGTCTTAAGGGTTCACCGACCAAGATCGCGAAGGCTTCCGACAAAGTAAGAAAGGGCGCAGGAGAGAAAGTTTCCCTCGATCCCGACGAGTCCGTAAGCTACATCGTTGACAAGTTAAAGGTTAAACATGTCATCTAACAGTTCAGCCAGAACGATGATTTGAGTTAAACTGAACTTAAAAGTATACGCGTAAAACGAGTGCGCAGAAAGAGGTATAAAATGAATTTAGAAGAATACAAGGGTGTATATGTCTTTGCGCAGCAGGTAGACAATGAGATCAGCAGTATTGCATTTGAGTTACTTGGCAAAGCAAAAGACCTCGCGAAAGATTTAAATACAGATGTTACGGCTGTATTGATCGGTTCCGGCGTAAAGGGACTGGCAGACCAGCTCGCTGAGTACGGCGCGGACAAGGTGATCGTTGTGGACGATCCCGAGCTGAAGGATTACAGAACGGAGCCTTATGCACATGCGCTGGCATCCGTGATCAATAAGTATAAACCCGAGATCATGCTGGTGGGCGCTACGGCAATCGGCAGAGACTTAGGTCCGAGGGTGTCTGCGAGAGTGGCTACCGGTCTTACGGCTGACTGTACCGTTCTCGAGATCGGTGATTTCCCGCTGCAGGCAGTTCCCGGCCAGGAGCAGCTTCACAACCAGCTGCTGATGACCCGTCCGGCATTCGGCGGCAACACCATCGCTACTATCGCATGTCCTTACAACCGTCCTCAGATGGCTACGGTGCGTGCGGGCGTTATGCAGAAGATCGATCCCATCAAGGGCGCGAAGGCAAATGTGGAGGAGTTCAATCCCGGCTTTACTCCTGATAACAAGTATGTGGAGATTCTTGACATTGTGAAATCCGTTACTGAGACCGTTGATATCATGGACGCTAAGATTCTTGTGTCCGGCGGTCGTGGCGTAGGCAGCCCGGAGAACTTCAAGATCCTTGAGGATCTGGCGGAAGTGCTCGGCGGCACCGTAAGCTGCTCCCGTGCGGTTGTAGATTCCGGCTGGAAGCCGAAGGATCTGCAGGTAGGTCAGACAGGTAAGACTGTCCGCCCGAGCGTGTATTTCGCAATCGGTATTTCCGGCGCGATCCAGCATGTGGCAGGTATGGAAGAGTCCGACATTATCGTTGCGATCAACAAAGATGCTGACGCACCGATCTTCGATGTGGCTGATTACGGCGTAGTCGGCGACCTGAACAAGATCGTTCCGAAGCTGACGGAGGCTCTGAAAGCGGAGATTGCCGCTGCCAAATAACAAATTGGACTCCGTTCGACTGCGAGGCTGCAAGCAGCCTCGGCAGACTGAGAGATGTCTGATGGAGAGCACTGCTGACGCAGTTGCGGGCTGATATCATTTCGACATAATGTGCGCCCCGGTTTTTGCCGGGGCGCTAATTGTTGCTTCTGGGGAAATGTGGTATAATGTACGCAAACAGTGCCGGCAATTTTTGTACTGTTGGTATATTATCACAGCATTGGCAAGAGGACGGAAGCGGTGCAGCGGGAACTTTATGGAGCGTAAATAGAGGGGATCGGATATGGACAGTTATTCATTACAGACGCAGAATCAGAACAGAAACACTTTTGGACCTCCGGCGCAGTTATATCTGCCGCCGAAGAACCATAAAAAGGCAGCACGCATTGTTATCCTGTGCGTGGCGGCGCTTTTGGCGATTATTCTGGGCGGATGGTATACGCATGTGCATTCGGCGGCGTATAAGATTGAGAAAGGCTTTCTGAATCTCCTGCGGGAGGCGGGGGAGATGAGGAACCCGCTTGCGGAAAAGATCGGGGCTGATCAGATCAGACGGATGCTTGTGGAGGAAGGGGTTCACCTTGACACCAGGATGAATGTCACTACGGACACCTTCCTTGGGCAGGTGACTCTGGGGGTTGACACAGACTACGAGGTTGACAGACGGGAAAAAGAGATGGCGGCGTCTACGAGACTCAGTGTGATGAATTATGAACTGGCAAACATGGAGCTTTACGGGGACGAGGAAAATCTGTGTTTTTCCATTCCTGAACTCTATCTGGAGAATGTCTATATCAAGAATGAAAATGTGATTGACCAGTACAACCGTTCCCTTTGGCCCGAGCTTTTCGGCAAGGCGGAGGGAGATGACTTTTCCATTGAACTGTTCCCGGACCCGTGGCTTTTCGGGGATGAGGAGGGCGCGGGTAAAGCCTTTTTAAAGGAGTATGCCGATGAAATTGCGGAATGCAGGCGGCATATGACCATGGAGAAAGCGGGACAGAATCTTTACCGGGTCAGCTTTGACGAATTGTATTTTAACGAGCTGGTCAGACAGTTTCTATATGATTATGTGGATTACGCCAAGGTAGGCAGGGAAGACGCTATGGGAATTTTAAGCTATTTTGATGTGGTTTCCGGAGCGGATGAAATCAGTTTTATTTTGGAGATAAACGGTGCGAACCGAATTGAGAGCATCCGTGTGGAGGAACCGCTTTCTCTCTGCGGCGGCAGGATAAGGGTTGACGGAGATATCTATTTTCTCGGCGAGAAGCGAAGTATAGAGAAGATGCAGGGAATGCTCACGGTGAAAAGCGAACGGCAGGAAGAGAGAAAAGAGACAGAGATTATCTGGCAGGCGACGCAGAGTCTGGAACTTGACGATTACCAGATGGAGACGGATATCAAATGCGGTATTACAGAGAACGGGGAGACGCAGAATGTGAGACTTGGCTGCGAGCTTGAGTGCGACGGAAGAAAAAACAGCTTTGACGGGAAATTTACGGCGAAGGATGTGGAGGATGATTTCGAGGTGGTCTGTCAGGCGTCGGGTGGTTTTTCCCATATCAAAAAGGGAGAAAGCTTTGACATGGAGATTGACGAACTGACGCTCAGTGCAGAAGACGAGGAGTTATGGCTGGTCAGGGGAGATATCGGTCTGGCGCCGCTAAAAAGACGGGTGAGACAGAATGTGAAGGCAAAAACGGCATTCTTTGAACTGTCGGAGCGGGAATGGGATAAGATTTTTGAAAAGGTATACAGGGATTACGAAAATCTTCTGGGAGCCATGTACTGGTAACAATGCAGGACAGAGGGGATGGTATGGTTATGGAAGGTAACGATCGGGAAATGATAGAGGAGATTATGCGGCATCTGGATGCGGAATCGCAGCATGGAGTGTATCGCATGAGCATCACCTTTGACGATGAGAGCGAAGAGGAGAAGAGCATATCCCACGAATGCTGTAATATGTACGGCAGACCGGCGTCTGAGACAGTGGGGCTTTTGGATATGTACACGGATATGAACGCGGGAGAGCCGGACAGAAAGACCGAATAATTGAACATAATGCGCACAGAATCTTGCAGTTTCGGGAAAAATGTGTATAATTATTAATGTATGGTCGATTGTACACTTCGACTAAGGAGGAATTCGATTATGGGTATTTTATTATTGGGTGGTTTTCTTGTGGTAGTGATCATTCCTGTGGTGATTTCCGTGGTATCGGCAGTTGTTTCGGGGGTTGCAGCCGCAGTGGAGGATGAAGAGGACTGATTTTTCACAGAGTTAGGGACAGGGCAAGATCCCACGGTGCGGGGTTTTGCCCTTTTGATGCGCAGACCCGCATGTGGAAGTTTACAGAGGAGGGAACGGAAGTGGATTCCAAAAATTTTATTGAGCAGATCATAGATAAGGATCTTGCGGAGGGTGTTTACGACACCGTGCATACGAGGTTCCCGCCCGAGCCCAACGGTTATCTGCATATCGGACATGCCAAGAGCATATTGCTTAATTACGGGCTGGCGTCCGAGTATGGCGGAAAGTTCAATATGCGTTTTGACGACACGAACCCGACCAAGGAGAAGAGCGAGTTCGTGGAGTCGATCAAGGCTGATGTGAAGTGGCTGGGAGCGGATTACGAAGAAAGGCTTTTCTTTGCGTCCGATTATTTCGACCAGATGTATGAAGGCGCGCTTAAGCTGATAAAAAAAGGCAAGGCGTATGTGTCGGATCTGACGGCGGACGAGATGCGCGAGTACCGCGGGACGCTGACGGAGCCGGGCAGGGACGATCCGAACAGGGAGCGCAGTGTGGAGGAAAACCTGCGGCTGTTTGAGGAGATGAAGGAAGGAAAGTACGCGGACGGTGAGAAAACCCTGCGTGCGAAAATCGACATGTCCTCGCCGAACATCAATATGCGTGATCCGATCCTGTACCGTGTGGCGCACCTTTCCCACCAGAATACGGGGGATAAATGGTGTATCTATCCGATGTATGATTACGCGCATCCCATAGAGGACGCGATCGAGGGCATTACCCATTCCATCTGCACGCTGGAGTTTGAGGATCACAGACCGCTCTATAACTGGGTGGTGACGGAGCTGGAGTACCCTCATCCGCCGAAGCAGATTGAGTTTGCGAAAATGTATTTGACCAATGTGGTCACAGGCAAGAGATACATCAAGAAACTGGTGGAGGATGGCATTGTGGACGGCTGGGATGATCCGAGGCTGGTTTCCATCGCGGCGCTTCGCAGACGCGGTTTCACGCCCGAATCGATCCGGCTTTTTGTGGAGCTTTGCGGTGTGTCCAAGGCAAACTCATCGGCGGAATACTCGATGCTTGAGTATTGCATCAGAGAGGACCTGAAAATGAAACGCCCCCGGGTTATGGCAGTGACGGATCCGGTCAAATTGATCATCGACAATTATCCGGAAGGGGAGACGGAGTGGCTGCCCGTGGTGAATAACCCGGAGAACGAGTCGCTCGGTTCCAGGGAAGTGCCCTTTAGCAGAGAACTTTATATTGAGAGAGAAGACTTCATGGAGGAACCGCCGAAGAAATATTTCAGGCTTTTCCCCGGCAATGAGGTCCGGCTCATGGGTGCGTACTTTGTGAAGTGCGAAAGTTACGAGAAGGACGACGCGGGAAATGTGACGGTGGTGCACTGCACCTATGATCCGGCTTCCAGAGGAGGCAACAGCCCGGACGGACGAAAGGTAAAGGGAACGATCCACTGGGTATCCGCGGCGGAGTCCGTAAAAGCCGAGGTCAGGCTTTATGAGAATATCATTGACGAGGAGAAGGGCGTCTACAATGAGGACGGGAGTTTAAATCTGAATCCCAATTCTCTGACTGTTTTAAAGGAGTGCCGGATTGAGCCGTCAGTGAAGGATGCGAAGGCATACGAGAGCTTTCAGTTTGTCAGACAGGGATTTTTCTGCGTGGACTGCAAGGATTCCAAACCGGAAAAACTTGTTTTTAACAGAATTGTGTCCCTGAAAAGCTCATATGTCTTGCCGAAATAGGAAAATTAGGGTAAAATGTACAAGAAAGCAATGAGCGGAGCGTAGACAGCACGTGAACGAGGAAAACCGAAGGTTTTTCGAGTAGCACTGCGGAATATATATAAATATAACTTGGGGAGGATAAAGAAATGGCAGGACTGTTATCGGGGTTAGAGCAGTTTGGACTGAGTAATCTGGAAAGTATGGATCTCTATGAGACACAGAAAAAGCCGGAAGAAGGAGGGGAAGGTGGTCAGGCGGCTGCGCATGTTGTGCAGGAGCAGGATTTCCTGTTTGATAAATCTTTTACCTGTCCGCTCTGCGACAGAGAGTTTAAGGCTAGAACCGTTAAGATTGGTAAGGCGAAGCTTGCGGGAAGTGATCTGGATCTTCGGCCCAGATACGAGCAGATTGACCTTTTGAAATATGATGTGATCATGTGCCCGTCCTGTGGCTATGCGTCACTGAGCAGATTTTTTAAATACCTGACTTCCCCCCAGGCGAAGAATATTCAGAAGGCGATTTCCGCAAACTTTAAACCGCAGAAAGAGGCGTCGGAGACCTATACCTATGAGGAGGCTCTGGAGCGTTACAAGATGGCTCTGGCGAATGCGATTGTCAAGCAGACGAAGGCAAGCGAGAAGGCTTATATCTGTCTGAAGACGGCATGGCTTCTCAGAGGACAGGCGGAGCATCTGGATCCGGCGGAGGAAGGCTACGAGGAGAAAAAGAAACAGTGTCAGGCGGAGGAAGATGAATTCCTGAGAAATGCGCTGGAAGGTTTTCTGGCGGCGAGACAGACGGAGAGTTTCCCCATGTGCGGCATGGATGAGCCTACGGTGGATTTCCTGATTTCCGTGACGGCAATGCGCTTTGAACAGTACGATGTGGCGAGCCGTCTGATTACGGGGCTGATCACGTCAAAGACCGCAAATCCCCGCATGAAGGATAAGGCGAGGGACGTGAAGGAAATGATTATGAAAAAGATTAAGGAAAAGAATGCCGCGACCAGAAAATAGCGGCGGGACGGAGCGGGGTGCTGCTCCGGCGTATAAACAGGCATGAAAAAGTCCGGTACATAGCGTATCGGACTTTTGTTTCGTTTTTTTGATTTAACCGTTGCCTATCATCGGTAGGAAAGCGTTTTCAGCATATTCAAGTAGGAACAGCTCTCCTCGTAAAGCATATCCGGATGGAAGGAGGAGTCCTGAAAATGGGTGTCCATCAGCCCGTCCAAGGTATAGGTTATCATCTGATCCAGCTTTTCATAATCCACTTCACTCTTAAACAGGGAACGATTGCTCTGGTTTTTCAGCACAGCCTGCATATCACTAAGTACATTTTTCTGGCGTTCGATTGCCATGAGCGCCTCGCTCACATTCTCAAAACGGCAGCGGTCAAGGAACTGCTGCATATAAGGATAGTTCTTGAGCACTTGCATCTTGGCGTATTCCATCTGGCGGCGGATCTCAAAGTAATCCCGCTCTGTGGATGAAACACCGCCGGTCAGTTCAAGCTTCATAAAGCGTACGCTGTAGTCATATAAAAAACTGTAAAGCCCGAGCTTACTCCCAAAATAATGAAACAGGAGCCCCTTACTAATCCCTGCTTCCCCTACGATATCGTCTGTACTGGCATGTTTATAGCCGCCTATGGAAAAGACTTTTAAGGCGGCATTTATCATGCGGTCCTGTTTATCTTTTTTCAAATCAAAAAATTTTTCGTTCATGCTCTCCCCAATTTCTACATAAATTGACCTTTTCGGTCGAATATAACTATAGCACAACCCTGCGAGGGATTCAATGTCCTGCGAAAAACTAGTTTTAAGAAAATTTTCAGCTACAAGATGTTGTACCTCAAATGATGTCTTTATAAAGTTTTCTCTTTTTTTATACATATTCTCTTTTCATTTTCACAAAATAGTATTAATATAATGGTAATAGGAACTGATGCGGTGAAAGGAGAACACTGATGGCAAAAAAATTCGGTAGGTTATTGATGGTGACAGCGGCTCTTGGCGCCGTAGCGGGAGGTGTGTATTATTACCTGAAGGGTAGAGACACGCTGATGGATGATGATTTCGACGATGATGAGGATTTCGATAATTTCGATGACGATCTCGACGAGAGCGAGGCAGATCGGAATTACGTGGATCTTGACCTTGGAAAGACAGAGGAGAGCAGTGCCAAAGATGAATTGAAAGAAGAGTTTAAGGAAGGCATTCAGACGGCGAAGGCTGAGGCGACTGACAAAGTTGTCGGGGGCGTGAAGAAAGTGGAAGAGTTCTTCGATGATGATGACGAGAGCGACAGCTCCATGGATGCGATCTGATAACCACACAGAAAAAACAAGCGCTCCCGCAGGGAGCATTTGTTTTTTCTGCAGCTGTCTTTTTTATTTGTTTGCCTGATACGGCGGATCGGCGGGATATCCGCCTTTCAGCTTCTGCATACCGCGCTGGATGGCATCTCTGGAATTTTTCCAGTCAGCGTCTTTGTTGCGGTAGTCAAATTTTTCCACGAGCCATGAGACATCCTCCGATAGACGCGCCATATTTTCTTCCATCAGCGGGAAAACCATATCATAAAATTCTTTTTTTTCTTTATCATTCAGCCGGCTGTCCGCCGCCTCGCACAGATCGCCGAAGTGGTGCAGGCAGAAACCCTTACTTTCCTTTATCTTTGCACGAAATTCCGGATCTTTTTTAAACATGACGAAAAAGGTGTCCAGATAGCGATCGTATGTGTCTGCATACCGTTTACAGATATAGCAGGACGCGTCTTTTTCCGCCGCCCAGATACCGATGGCGTTCGTGCGCTCCGTCTGCTTTTTGAATTTATCTTTGAAGGAAGTTTTGCCGGGTGCGAACGCCTTTATTTTCTCATGGAGCTCCCGGTTCATCTGCTGGTAATGCGTTTTCAGAATCCACGCGTTTCCCAATGTGTTGCCGTAGTCGAACATTTTCTTGAAATGATTTCTGCAAAATCCTTCCTGATCGGTCTGTCCCCGCACATCGCTTTCCATGTAGGAGGAGCCGGAGCCAAGGACGAAATCCAGAAGGTCCTGCTCCACATTGCGTTCGATAAAGCAGAATGGGCACTCGTCCTGCGCGTTTATGGCGTCGTTTAAGGGGATCGTGTAGAGTTTTTCTTTCATAGGTAAGACTCCTTTCGCGGATAACGGATTCGGTATTCCCACTATCAAGTATAGCACCCTGCAAGGGAGAAGAAAAGGCAGGGTACATATAAAATGTGGAATATTATCAAAATAAGGAAGAAGCGTTATGGTTTTTTGAAATTGGGGACGGCCGTGCAGAGTATTGCGGAGGACAGGGGATAGATGCTATACTTAACTATATGTAGTCCGATAGAGAGGAATATGATCGAATGATAAATACAGAAATTCCTGTTGTAAATGAAGATCCGACAGGTATTCTTTCAAAAGTGAAATGTTTTGCACTGGATATGGATGGCACCATATATCTGGGAGAGCGGTGGATCGACGGTGCGAAAGAATTTCTGGAGCGTATAGAGGCGTCCGGGAGAAATTATGTCTTTCTGACCAACAATTCTTCCAAAAATGCAGCGGTTTATGTGGAAAAACTGGAGCGGATGGGACTCTCAGTGGGGGAGGATAAAATCGTCACCTCGGGGCAGGCGACGATCCACTACCTGAAACGGCACTTCCCGGGTAAAAAGGTATTTCTTCTGGGGAACGCGCTTCTGCGGGAAGAGTTTTTACAGGCCGGAGTCGTTCTGGAGGAGGATAATCCGGATGTGGTGGTGACTGCCTTTGACACTTCGCTCGATTATGGGAAAATGTGCAGGGTCTGTGATTTTGTGCGTGCGGGGCTTCCTTATCTGGCGACGCATCCGGACTATAACTGCCCGACGGAGGACGGTTTTATCCCGGACGCCGGCGCCATTCATGCATTTATCAACGCCTCGGCTTTCCGCTATCCCGACAGGGTGATCGGCAAGCCGAATGCGGATATCATAGATTATTTGACTACTAGGGTCAATACAGGGAGAAACTGCATTGCCATGGTGGGAGACCGTCTGTATACAGATATAGCGGCGGGCAGGAACCATGGATTACAGAGCGTGCTTGTTCTGAGCGGGGAAGCTTCTTTGGAAGATGCGCGTGACTCGGAGGTAAAACCGCATCTGATTTTTTCGTCGGTGCGGGAGATGATTCCGTTTCTGTTATAAGGAGGCGTTATTGTACGACCGATATATGCTGCGACAAAAACGCCGCTCAACAGTTTCGGTTTTATTGAAAAGGAGTCATAGTAACATGAACATACAGGCACAGATTTGCGGAATTATTTTACTTGTAATCATGTTTTTGTTTTACAGAAGGTATGAGTCGCTCCGGCTGAACACCCAGATTGGCTTTCAGGCGCTCATGCTGTGTATGCTGCTCTGTATCTTTCTGGACATGCTTTCCATATGGGCGATCGTGCGGCTGCTTCTGGATCACAGGGGGACGGTGTATGTCATCTGTAAGGCGTACCTGATGTCCATTGTGCTGGTAGGCTTTGCCGGGTTCTGGTACGAGTGCACGGATGTGTACGAGGACAAGAAGAAACTGCGGCAGGTGGCAGTAACCGGGGGTGTGGCGTGGCTGTCGGGGTGCTGTGTGATCGCCGGGCTGCCGCTTGGCATTTACAAGATGGGCAGGGTGGTGTATACGGCGGGGCCTGCCGTGATGGTGACCTATTTTTTCACAGGAATGTTTATCCTTGTAAATATCGTCTTTACGTTGGCGAAGCGGAAACAGGCGAATTACAGGAGAAGCCAGGTGATTCTGTCATGGCTGGCGCTCTGGTTTGCGGCGGCGGTGGTGCAGTTTTTCAACAACGAACTGCTGCTTGTGGGCTATGCCGGCGCTCTGGGCGTGCTGGTGATTTTTTTCCGGCTGGAAAATCCCGAGTATCTGGCGGACGCCGTGACAGGGCTGTTTAATCAGGACGGTCTGCTTCTCTATGCGAGAAAACTTTATAACGAAAAGAAACCTTTTTCCCTCATGTCTATCTGGTGGAATCTGGGCATCAGTCAGGCGGACGAGGGTGCCAGGGAGCAGGCGGTGATGGCGGCTTTTGCAAGGAGACTGCCGAAGCTGGACAATACCAGAGTGTTTAAGATGGCTGACGATGAGGTGTGGATGATCTTTGAGGATATGGAGCACGTGGAGGACACCGTCGAAAAGGTCAGGAGTTTTGTGGAGTACGGCAGAAGGGAGCTGGGCGGCATGGCACAGGCGGCGTTCACCTATATGCCGGACGCAGCTATGGTGGGCGACTATCAGGAGATGGTTCATCTGATGCAGTACGCGCGTTGGAAAAGCAGCGACCACAGCGCGACGAATTTCAAGGAAGTGGATTTCGATTTCGTGGAGCAGATGCGGAAGGAAAAGAGTATGGAGCAGATGCTGGACGAGGCGATGAAGGAGGATCGGATCGAGGTATTCTACCAGCCCATTTTTTCCACCAGGGCGAAGAAGTTTGTGAGCGCGGAGGCGCTGGTGCGAATGCGGGACCGGGACGGGAATCTGGTGCCGCCGGGCGCGTTTATCGCTGTGGCGGAGGCGAATGGCAAGATTCTGCAGCTCGGGGAAATCGTGTTTGAGAAAGTGTGCCGTTTCTTTACAAAGGAGCAGCTGGAGCAGTACGGGCTGCATTATATAGAAGTAAATCTGTCGGTTGTCCAGTGCGGCTATCCGGGACTTGCGGATGATTACATAGGAATCATGGAGAAGTACCAGATCAATCCCAGATACATCAATCTGGAGATTACGGAGTCCGCGTCCATGGCGGCGAAAAAGACGCTTCTTGAAAATATGCGCAGGCTGATGGAGTACGGTGTGTGTTTTTCGCTGGATGATTTCGGTACGGGCCAGTCCAATTTGAACTATATCGTGGATATGCCGGTCGATATCGTGAAGTTTGACCGGGAAATGAGTCAGGCATTCTTTCAGGATGAGAAGGCAAAGTATGTGATGAATGCGGCAATGCAGATGATCCACGGCATGAAACTGAAAATTGTGTCGGAGGGAATCGAGACCGAAGAGCAGTATCTGGCAATGGAAGAGCTTTCCATCGACTATATTCAGGGTTACTATTTCTCAAAGCCGTTACCTGAGGCGGCGTTTCTGGCATTCCTGCAGAGCAGGCAGTGATACTGGCGGTCTTAAAGGGGCTGACGCACAAAGCAATGAGTGCGCAGCCTTTTTTTGCGCGTATGAGCAGAGTCAGAAAGCGTCATTGACGGGATGCATGCTTGCATGCGAGCCTGTCAATGATGATTTATGACGAGCAACGCGAACGAAAGATGCGGAGCATCTTGAGACTGCCCATACGCGCGTATGAGCAGAGTCAGAAAGCGTCATTGACGGGATGCATGCTTGCATGCGAGCCTGTCAATGATGATTTATGACGAGCAACGCGAACGAAAGATGCGGAGCATCTTGAGACTGCCCATACGCGCGTATGAGCAGAGTCAGAAAGCGACATTGACAGGGTGCATGCTTGCTGTGTGCAAAATGCATAAATGGTCTGCATAATTTCTATCTAAAATGGCAAAAATGGAAACAAATTGAAAAAACAGTTGCATTATATTTGGTAAGGTTATATACTTAACCTAAGCAAACGGAAACGTTACCGGGGACGATACCGAGATCGTTGCCGCAAACGTTTCCAAAACAACAAACCAACATTTCAATCACTGAAAGGGAGAGGGAAAGACAATGAAAAAGAAAATTGTTAGCACAATGCTTTGTGCAGCGATGATTACAACTATGTTAGCAGGCTGCGGCGGTTCTGACGATGGCGGCGCAGCGCAGACACCCGCTGCGGACGATTCCGCGGCAGAAGCTCCGGCGGCGGATGCAGGCGATGCGGCGGCTCCGGCAGCAGGCAGCGGTTCGGTCTACTGGCTGAACTTCAAACCCGAGTCCGACGAAGTATTACAGGAAGTTGCGGCTGACTATACGGCGAAGACAGGCGTGGAAGTGAAGGTTGTTAACGCTGCTTCCGGCACGTATTCCCAGACACTGTTATCCGAGATGGATAAATCCGCGCCTCCGACACTGTTTATCATTGGTAACTCTGCAGGCGTGAAGGATTGGAAGGATTACGCGCTGGATCTGAATGGCACAGCGATTGCCAACGAGCTGAACACAGACGCTTATAACCTTTATGATGAGACAGGGAAGTTAGTTTCCATCGGTTACTGCTACGAGTGCTACGGCATCATCACAAATCCGGATCTGATCGAAAAAGCAGGTCACACCATGGATGAGATCAAGAATTTCGAGGGCTTAAAGGCGGTGGCAGAAGACATCCACGCACGTGCAGACGAGCTTGGGTTCGACGCCTTTTCCTCCTCCGACATGGATGATTCTTCTTCCTGGAGATTCACGGGACATATGGCTAACCTCGAGTATTACTATGAGCAGGAGGGAACCACGTGGACAGAGTGCCCGCCGACCATCTCCGGCAAGTATATGGAAAACTTCAAGAACCTGTATGACCTTTGCATCAACAACAGCCTGACAGATCCCAAGGAACTGGCAACAGGCGGACATGATGCGGAGAATGAGTTCAAGACAGGAAAGGCGGCATTCTTCGTAAACGGTTCCTGGGAGTATGAGGCGGTTAAGGCGGATGTGCCGAACGCTACAATGATTCCTTACTACTGTGGCGTTGCAGGCGAGGAAAAGGCAGGCTTAAACTGCGGTACAGAGAACTGCTGGGCTATCAACAGCAAGGCTTCCGCAGAGGATCAGCAGGCTACCATGGACTTCATGGTTTGGTGTGTGACCGATCCCGACGCTTCCCGCAAGCTGGTAGATACGTTTGGCGTTATGCCCTACAAGTCTGCGGCAGAGTCCACCAACGGATTCCTGGCAGCGGCTGACAAGTACACGTCTGACGGATGCTATGTCATGAACTGGGCGACCAACTTCCAGCCTAACGTAGATTCCTACCGCGCAACGCTGGTAAGCGCTCTGAACCAGTACAACGCAGACCAGTCCGATGCAAACTGGGAGATTGTACGCACCGCATTTGTGGACGGCTGGGCAGCAGAGTACAACGCAGTAAACCAGTAAGCTAAGAAAAAAGAATAGATAGCAAAAAATTCAGACTGATGTAACAGACGTGCGGCGGGGCGGTTTTATCCGCCCCGCCCTTTTATAAATCTGGGGGTGACACCATGAAAAGCAAGAAAATAACTGCCACAAATTCCCTTCAAAAGGCGACAAAACGTTGGGGATTTCTCTTTATGGGACCTGTACTTATCGCATTTTTCATCGGATTTATCTGGCCTTTTATTCAGGGTATCTGGCTGTCCATGTGCCAGTTCCGCCTGATTTCCGACGCGAAATTCATCGGTTTCGACAACTATGTGAAGACCTTCCAGGATGCTTCTTTCCGTCATGCGTTCTGGTACACTGCAATGTTCGCCATTGTGTCGCTTGTCTTTATCAATGTACTGGCGTTTATTGTGGCGTATATTCTGACACTGGAAATTAAGGGAAGCAACCTGTTCCGTACCGTGTTCTTTATGCCGAACCTGATCGGCGGTATCGTATTAGGTTACATCTGGTCGATGATCTTCGACGGTATTCTCGGACGGTATCAGACTTCCATTCTGTTGGAGAGCAAATACGGTTTCTGGGGACTGATCATCCTCATGTGCTGGCAGCAGATCGGTTATATGATGATCATCTATGTGGCGGGGCTGCAGAATGTGCCCGGGGATATTCTGGAGGCGGCGCGCATTGACGGCGCAACTTCCATGCAGACACTTTTTAAAGTGACGATTCCGAACGTGATGAGTTCCTTTACCATCTGTATTTTCCTGTCCCTGACAAACGGCTTCAAGCTGTTTGACCAGAACCTGGCTTTGACCGGCGGACAGCCGTTTGTCATCCAGCCGGGTGGAACGACCATCAAGACGACAGAAATGCTGGCGCTCAATATTTACAATACTTTCTACAGCTCCAACACGACTTCTCAGGGTGTGGCGCAGGCAAAGGCGGTTGTTTTCTTCGTTCTGGTAGCGGGACTTGGACTGCTTCAGTTGAGCTTTACACGTAAGAGGGAGGTGCAGCAGTAATGAAAAAGAATACAAAGACCATTCTTTCCGTAATATTGTCCGTGATCAGCATTATCTATGTACTTCCTGTGCTGGCAGTAGTGATGAACTCGTTTAAGCAGAATACGTTTGTAAAGACCGACACGTTTGCGCTTCCCACCGGGGAAATGAGCGCCGGGTTCGACAATTTTATCAAGGGTATGACCTTCGGTAACTATCCCTTTGTGAAGAGTGTGCTCTACAGTGTGGAGATTACGCTGCTCGCCACCTTTTTGATTTTGCTCTGTACCTCCATGGCGGCGTGGTATATCGCGAGAGTGGATTCCCTTTTGTGTAAGGCGGTTTACTTCCTGTGCGTATTCTCCATGGTTGTGCCGTTCCAGATGGTAATGTTCCCGCTGTCCAAAACGGCGGATAAGCTGCATCTGAACACGCCCCTGTCGATCTCGATCGTCTATCTGGGGTTTGGTGCGGGGCTTGCGATCTTCATGTTTGTCGGCTTTGTGAAAGCGATTCCGCTGGAGGTGGAGGAAGCGGCGTCCATTGACGGATGCGGACCGGTGAGAATCTTCTTCCAGGTGGTTGTGCCGATGTTAAAGCCGACCATGATTTCCGTGGGTATTCTGGAGATTATGTGGGTCTGGAATGACTACCTGCTGCCTGTACTGGTGCTTGATATCAATAAGTACCGCACGATTCCGATTCACATCCAATATCTGAAGGGAAGCTACGGTACGGTGGATTTGGGCGCGACGATGGCGCTGATACTGATGAGCATTATTCCTGTTATCATTTTCTACCTGTCCTGCCAGAAGTACATCATTAAGGGCGTGGCTGCAGGTGCAGTCAAAGGTTAGTGTGAGGGTTATGGGGAAGCGCTGATTCGTTCACCGCTTCCTCAAATTATATCAGGGGTAAAAATAACTGATCGAACTTGCATATTCTGACAAAATATTGTAAAATTTTATAGAAATCGATTTCCGAACGGATTCGGAATGATTGACAGGAAAGGACATGTGGATGTTATGAGAAAGAGCGGTGTTTTGCTGCCTGTTTCCGCTATCCCGTCAAAGTATGGGATTGGCGCGTTTTCCAAAGAGGCATATACCTTTATCGATCTGTTAGAAGAAGCGGGGCAGTCCTATTGGCAGATTCTGCCGCTTGGTCCCACGGGCTATGGGGATTCTCCCTATCAGTCTTTTTCCACTTTTGCAGGAAATCCCTATTATATTGATCTGGAGTCACTGGTGCAGGCCGGCTATCTGACCGAGCAGGATTGTGAGCAGTATGACTTCGGGGGTGATGATGCTTATGTCGATTATGAAAAGATTTATCTGTCCCGCTTCAAGGTGTTAAAGAAAGCGTTTCAGAACAGCCAGATCGAGAAGGACGAGGCATATCAGAAGTTTGTGGAAGAGAACGCTTACTGGCTGAAAGATTACGCCCTTTATATGGCGGTAAAGAATGCTTTCAGCGGAAAGAGCTGGGCAGAGTGGGACGAGGATATCAAGCTGCGCAAGCCGGAGGCGATGAAGAAATATGCCGAAAAGTATGCGGAAGAAGTTGCCTTTTATCAGTTCCAGCAGTATCTTTTTGCGAAGCAGTGGTTTGCGCTGAAAGAGTACGCGAACAATAAGAACATTGAGATTATCGGGGATATTCCGATTTATGTGGCGTTTGACAGTTCAGATACCTGGGCGAGCCCGGAGCTTTTCCAGCTGGATGATACGCTGACTCCTGTGGCGGTGGCGGGATGCCCGCCGGACGCTTTCTCAGCGACGGGACAGCTCTGGGGAAATCCGCTGTACCGTTGGGAATATCACAAAGAGACGGATTATGAGTGGTGGATGGAGCGGATCGGCTACTGTTACAAACTCTATGATGTGGTGCGGATCGACCATTTCAGAGGATTTGACGAGTATTATTCCATTCCCTTCGGCGACGAGACAGCGGAGTTCGGGCATTGGGAGAAGGGTCCCGGCTACGATATTTTTAAAACCATGAAGGCGAAGCTTGGGAAAAAAGCGGTCATTGCGGAAGACCTCGGATTTTTGACTAAATCGGTCATTAATCTGGTGAAAAAGACAGGTTATCCCGGCATGAAGATTTTGCAGTTTGCCTTCGATTCCAGAGAGGAGAGTGATTATCTGCCCCACAATTATGTGGCGAACAGCATTGTCTATACAGGAACCCATGACAATGATACGACGATGGGCTGGTATGAGAAACTGAACCGCAGGGATAAGGCTTTTGCAAAGAGATATTTGAACATAAAGACGAATAAAGATATCCAGTGGGAGTTTATCAGGGCGGCAATGGCGAGTGTATCCGATACCTGCGTGATTCCGATGCAGGATTATCTGGGGCTTGGGACAGAGGCAAGAACGAATATGCCTTCCACGCTGGGGACGAACTGGAAGTGGAGGATGCTGCCCGGACAGTTTACGAAGGAGCTGGCGGGGCGGATTCTGGAAATGTCGAAGCTCTACGGCAGAGTTGGAGAAAAGCATTGATTTTAGGGTGATTAGATAATGTGCGGCGGGGTATGCAGATGGCGGAGATTACGATAAAAGACATAGCGAAAGAATGCGGCGTGGGCGTCAGTACGGTCTCCCGGGCAATTAATAATCATCCGGATATCAACCCGGAAACGAAAAAAAAGATTTTGGAAGTGATTGACCAGACGGGTTTTATTCCGAATAACAGCGCAAGAAACTTGAAGAGGACGGACGCCAAATGTATTGCAGTGCTGGTGAAAGGAATTACGAATCCCCTGTTCAGCAGTATGATTAAGATTATTGAGGAGGAGACGCAGCGGAGCAGATATGCGCTTGTTCTCCGGCATGTAGAGGCACAGGAGGATGAAATAGACGTGGCGCTGGAACTGGAGAAGGAAAAGAGGCTGCGCGGCATTGTCTTTTTGGGAGGCAAATTCGAACACTCCGAGGAAAAAATAAAAAAGCTGAAAGTGCCTTTTATATTCAGTACCATTGGAGTTACCGTTTCAGATCAGATTCATAAGGTGGAGTTTTCCAATATTGCGGTGGACGACAGGCTGGAAAGCCAGAAGATGACAGAGTACCTGCTTGGAATGGGGCATCGGAAAATTGCCCTGATCACGGAGCGGTCGGAGCGTCCGATCGGGCGGCTGCGCATGGAGGGATTCAAGCGGGCTTACGCGGCGAAGGGACTCGACGTGCCGGAGGACCTGATCTGCTATGTGCAGGAAGATATTGACCATTATTCTATGGAGAACGGTTATCTGACGGCGAAAAAGCTGCTGGAGTCAGGGCTGGAAGTAACAGCGATCTATGCGGTGGCGGACTCTTTGGCGATAGGCGCCTGCAGGGCAGTTATCGAGGCGGGGAAAAGGATTCCGAAGGATATCTCGGTTGCCGGGTATGATGGTATTGAGATGGGGGAGTATTATAATCCGAAGCTGACGACGATGAAACAGCCGGTGGAGGAGATCGCCAAAAAGACGATCCGCCTTCTTCTGGATGTGATTGGAGAGCGTCGGGAGCACCAGCAGATCGTTCTCCCGGCGGAACTCGTGGTGAGGGATTCTACCGGACCTTGCTCAGATTAGAATTGTGATAGGCGGGATCGTTTGTGACATCTTGACTAAACCAGTCGAGAGGGAGAAACGCTTCCGCTGTTTCTTCGTCCGGGAACTCCACTTCCGCGATAATAAGGGGGGCGAAAGGCGGCTCGAAGATATCCAGCTCGACGCACAGACTGAACTGGTCAATTAAATTTCCTTTGGACGACACATATGTCGGGTCAAACTGCGGATGCTCGATGGGAATGACATACCGTTTTTTGGAGATGATATTTCCGTCCGCCTTTTCCCGCAGATGATAGTAGGACTCTTCGTTTAGGGGGAGATTGTACTCCTCTCTGGCGAGCAGTCCTTTTCCTTTGTAGGTCAGATAGTAGGAGTCGTCCTCCCTGCGGATTCTGACAACCGGGTCGGTGTTCAGATAAGCCTGCTCAATGATGCGGCAAGGGTAAGAGTCCAGATTGACTGGCAGGGTTCTGACTGTGAATTTGCGTTCGATTTCCATTGTGGGGTCCTTTCGATTCGGTTGTTTTATTTCATATCTCTATTTACAAATATTCATTAACGGTCTCTATTATAAGGGGATTAGATGGCGGTGTAAAGTCCTGTCTGTTTTCTGGATTTTTCATGTGGCGTTTGGTTATAAACTGGCAGTTTGTGCGAAAAGCGCACAGTTGACTGTGCCGATAATATATGTCCTTATCGCCGCTGTGGCAGCAGCGGACTTTTGCTTCCGGCGGTTTCTCTGGGCTTATGGCATAATTTTGGTTCCAATGGAAGCTTTGAAAACATGGAGACGGTGTGCCATACGGCTTTCAACCATGGGATCACGCATTTTGATCTGGCAAATAACTATGGACCTGTGTACGGCGCGGCGGAGGAAAATTTCGGAAGGATTCTGAAAAAGAGTCTGGGGATTTATCGGGACGAGCTGGTGATTTCCACGAAAGCCGGATATGATATGTGGCCGGGTCCTTATGGAAACTGGGGCAGTAAGAAATATCTGGCTGCAAGTCTGGATCAGAGCCTGCGCCGTATGGGTTTGGAGTTAGTGGATATTTACTACCATCACAGACCCGATCCCGAGACGCCTCTTCAGGAAACGGCAGGAGCGCTGGACGGCATAGTCAGAAGCGGAAAGGCGCTGTATGTGGGCATTTCCAACTATGACAGAGAGCAGACGGAGGCGATTGCCACCCTTTTTAAGCAGATGGGAACACCGTTTATTATTAATCAGAGAAGATACTCCATGCTTGACCGGACGATTGAGAAGGATGGGCTCAAGGACTACGCAGCGGCTCACGGGCGTTTTTTAAAGGAGAGTGCCATAACAGAAGATATGTTTCAAAAAATCAAAAAACTGAATGCGCTCGCGGCTCAGAGAGGACAGTCCCTTGCGCAGATGGCGTTGGCGTGGATTCTCAAGGATGGCGATATCACCAGTGTGCTGATCGGCGCGTCTCGTCCGTCTCAGGTGCTGGATAATATCGGGATGATTGGGAACACGTCTTTCAGTGAGGAGGAGAGACGGGAAATTGATGAGATTTTGGAAGGATAAATGCGTATGCCGACGGATGCGGTACTTTAGTGTCGGCGATTAAAGGGTTGTATTTATTTTTTGTAATAACGCTTCCTGCAATACCTGTGAAAAATTGAGTCCAAGAGAAAGAGCCTCCTCGTTGAGCCATGCTGGGATCGTGAGTGTTTTTTTCACGGCTCTGGAGTTCGTGCGTTTCTGGTAGGCAAGCATGTCAAATTCAATGATAACACAGCATTCGTTTGCAGAGAGCGCGACTTCGTAAGGAAGGGAGGGAGCAGGGATTTCCTGCTTCTCTTTTTTTCGGCTTGTAACGGCAAGCCCGAGAGCATCGACAGCCATTTCGTAAGCGCTTTGCATATCGTCCCCCTGTGTCATACATTCGGGCAGATCGGGAAAAGTGATCCAGAAACCGCCTTCTTCCGCGGGGTGAAAGATCGCAGGGTAGAATAATTTTTGCATACGTGTCACTCCTTTTGCCGATGATATTATTTCAGACCGGCTTGTTTCAAAATGGCTTGCTCCATACCCTTTTTCAAGTCTCTGGCATGGCAGGGAACGATTACGGTTTTTTGTGTGTGTCGGTTTTTCATTTTAACATGGGAGCCGTTCTGGCTAACCATGCTAAAACCATTTTTTTTTAGGTACTTAAGCATTTCAGAGGATGTCATTGGCATCTTGTATTATTCCTTTTCTTAAGTGAAATCATTATAGCACGTATGAATACGTGTGTCAATTACTGAATCTACCTGGAAATTCCCGGCGAACTGCCGTGACAGATATGGTTTGGAACAGCCATACAGACCAAATGTAAATGATGGATATAGCGTAGCATGGTGCAGAGTAATATGTCAAGCGATTGAGTTTTTGAAAGAGGTAATAGATATAATGATAAATTGGTTTGTCTGCTTTCGGATGTTCTGTGTTATAATGTCTTGGGATGAAATCTGCAGACTTTTGGCGTATTATTTATAGTAAGAGGGGAGAGCGGTCATGTGGATGTATTTGTATGCGTTGCTTTTTGTCATTGCAGTAATTGTAATATATGCATTACAGAATTGGCAGTATAAAAAGACGGAATATTACGAGCAGACTAAAAATTCCTATTTGAGCGTCCTTTTTGATAAGGGACGTCTGGGTGAATTTTACACATATAAAGATCTTAAGCCGCTTGATGGGTATAAACGTTATTTGTTCAATTTATATATTCCGAAAGATAACGGGGAAACTACAGAACTAGATGTTGTTCTTTTGCACGAATCGGGCATTTATGTATTTGAGTCAAAAAATTACAGCGGGTGGATTTTTGGAACAGAAACTCAAAAATATTGGACACAGACCTTGCCTGCCGGGCGGGGACGGTCGCTGAAAAATAAATTTTTTAATCCAATCATGCAGAACAAGGGGCATATAAAATGGCTTCAAGCATTTCTTGTGGAACAGGCATTGCCTTTTTATTCTTATATAGTATTTAGTGACCGATGCATACTGAAGGATATCAAATTGACCAGCGCAGACCATTATGTTATGAACCGACATAAGATTCTTTCTGCAGTTCGACAAAATATGGCTAAGGTAGGGAAGCGATTATCGCCGCAAAAAATTGACGATTTATTTGAGAAACTGTATCCGTTTACACAGGTGGACGAAGTTAGAAAAATGGCGCATATTCAAAATATTCAGCAGAAAACACAAAAGAGTGTTTTGCAGTCCGCCCCTGCCGTTATGGAAACGCCAAAGGCTGAGGAATCGATATGTCCCCGCTGTGGCGGAAAACTTATTATGCGCACGGCAAAGAAAGGGGAACGTCAGGGGAAACAGTTTTTGGGGTGCTCCAATTTTCCGAAATGCAGGTACATTGAGGATTTGCCGATCGAGTCATAAAATGAGGAAAGGTCTGGTATTTGTTGTTTTAGAGAGACAGTGTCGGTATGAGATGAGAGTATAGAGATATGATAAATCAGGATTTGACAAAAGGTAATGTGACAAAATCGCTGCTCCTATTCGCGGCGCCGATGATTTTAGGGAATCTGCTGCAACAGTGCTACAACATTGCGGACACGTGGGTGGTGGGAAAATTTGTGGGCGCGGATGCGCTGGCGGCGGTCGGCTCATCCTACGCGCTGATGACGTTTTTAAACTCTCTGCTGATCGGTCTTAGTATGGGAGGCGGCGCTGTCTTTTCTTATTATATAGGAAAGGGAGACAGGGAGAGGGTGCGCATCTGCGCGCAGACGGCCTTTGTGCTGATCGGTGTGCTGGCGGTGGCGCTCACTCTGGCTTCGCAGGCGCTGATGCATCCGATTCTTACGCTGCTTCGCACGCCCGCGGAACTTTATGAAATGACAAGGGAATATCTGGCGGTTGTCTTTTGGGGGATTTTCTTTATCTTCCTATATAATTATTTTGCTTTCCTGCTGCGTGCGCTTGGAAATTCCGTCGCGCCGCTGTACTTTCTGGGCGCGGCGTCGGCGCTGAATATTGCGCTTGATTTATTTTTTGTGTGCAGTCTGAAACGGGGACTTTCCGGGGCGGCGGAGGCGACGGTGATCGCGCAGGCGGTTTCCGGGCTGGGGCTTGGCATTTATCTGTGGGTTAAGGAACCGTACTATCGTTTTTCCCTGAGACGTTTTTTGCGGGAAGAAAAGCCGGTGGGGGAAATCTGCGGCTATTCCCTGATGACCGGCGTGCAGCAGTCAGTGATGAATTTCGGCATTCTGATGGTGCAGAGCCTTGTCAACAGCTTCGGTCCCGCGGTGATGGCGGCTTTTGCGGCTACGGTAAAGATTGACACGTTCGCTTACATGCCGGCGCAGGAGTTCGGCAATGCCTACTCCATTTTCATTTCGCAGAATTTCGGTGCGGGACAGCGGGAGCGGGTAAAGCAGGGGACGAGGAAGGCGATGACGGTTTCCGCCGCATTTTGCGGGGTGATTTCGGTTCTGGTATTTGCGTTTGCAAGGTTTCTCATGCTGATTTTTGTGGATGCCGGTGAGACAGAGATCATAGAAATCGGTATGCAGTATCTGCGCATCGAGGGCGCTTTCTATATTGGCATCGGCGTCCTGTTTCTGCTGTACGGGTATTTCCGGGGCGTTAACAGGCCGGGCGTGTCCCTTGTGCTGACGGTGATATCCCTTGGAACGCGGGTTGCGCTTGCCTATATTCTGGCGGCGGTTCCGGCAATCGGTGTGCTTGGCATCTGGTGGGCGATTCCCATCGGCTGGGCGCTTGCGGATGTGACGGGAATTATGCTGATGCGGCGGGGCGGTACATACGGTGAAAAATAGAAATCCTGTTATGCCGTAGAAAATGATGTGGTAAGAGTTTTTGACAGTGTGCATACCTTTGAAAATGATACGGATGAAATAGCGAAATTTGTAGTATTCAGGTATGTGCCGGATGGAACAAATAAAAGGGAATTAATCAAAGGTGATAAAGTAAGGGTCCGGCGCGAAAGCGGATCTGAGTTACAGAGAAGCTTTGATACGCTGGGAAACACAAATAATAAAAGAAGAGGGGGCGAAACCCCGGAACGGAGGAAAACATGAGCAGGACGGCAATTTTTTTTGCAACAGGTTATGAGGAGATCGAGGCGCTGACGGTGGTGGACATCCTGCGGCGCGCGGGAGAGGAGATCACCATGGTGTCCATCACGGACGAGCGCAGCGTTACAAGCTCCCACGGTGTGGAGGTGACGATGGACAAAGTCCTTTCGGAAGTCAATTTTGACGAGACGGATGTGATTGTCCTGCCGGGCGGGATGCCGGGCACGAAGAACCTGGAGGCATGTGAGGCGCTGATGGAGCAGGTGGACGCTTTTGTGAAGGCGGGAAAGACCGTGGCGGCTGTTTGCGCGGCGCCTTCGATTCTGGGACACCGCGGACATTTAAATGGAAAGAAGGCATGCTCCTTCCCCGATATGGAGAGCCAGTTGGAAGGAGCCGAGGTACTCCGGGAGCCTGCCGTGATTGACGGCAATATCATCACGGGGCGAGGCATGGGCGCGGCGATTCCCTTTGGGCTTGCGATTCTGGAAAAGCTGCAGGGGAAAGAAGCGGCGGAGGCGATGGGTAAAAAAATCGTTTACATGTAAAAAGTTTCCATTATATTTTCTTTTCATCCGAACATACTAACATCAAGATAAGCGGCAAACAAAGTGTGCTTTAAGCGGACAATACCGACGGACAGGCGCACGGAGAATGCGCTTGTCTCAAATATAGATAAAGAATCAAAAGATTCAAAGTATTTCGGAGGTGAAAAGAAATGGCAAGCAACAAGACCAATAGAGTAGAAGTTCCTGAGGCAAAGGCAGCTATGGATCGTTTCAAAACTGAGGTTGCGTCTGAGCTCGGTGTTAACCTGAAAGAGGGTTACAACGGCGACCTGACTTCCAAGGAGGCAGGTTCTATCGGCGGTGAGATGGTTCGTAGAATGATCAAGAAGCAGGAAGAGCAGATGAAGTAACAAAAAACAAAAGCGAAGGCGCCCCGTTTGTGAAAACACAGACGGGGCGTTTTCACGTTGCGTGGCAGACTCTGCTTATTCGCTTATTCGCGAAAAATCTCTGGCATTTTCAAAAGCCCTGTGCTATAATGTTTGGGTGACTGTAGCTGGAAGCCCGCATGGGCATTATATATAGATGGAAAGATAGCTGACAGAGGAATTGAAGGAGGAACCCATAACATGAGTTTACAGGTGGAGAAATTAGAGAAGAACATGGCGAAGCTGACGATCGAGATCGGCGTGGAGGAGTTTGAGAAGGCGATCGAGAAGGCTTATCAGAAGCAGAAGAGCAAAATCAGCATTCCGGGCTTCCGCAAGGGCAAGGTGCCCCGCCAGATGGTAGAGAGGATGTATGGCAAGGAAGTATTTTTTGAGGATGCGGCGAATATCCTGATTCCCGATGCGTACGATAAGGCGTTGGACGAGTGTGAGGAAGATATCGTTTCCTCCCCTCAGATCGAAGTGACCCAGATCGAGGCGGGAAAGCCTTTTGTTTTCACTGCTATGGTTGCGCTCAAGCCTGAGGTAAAGTTGGGCAAATACAAGGGCGTAAAAGTGGATAAAATAGATACAGCGGTGACTGATGAAGAGGTTGACGCAGCGATTGAAAAGGAGAGGCAGAACAATGCCAGAAATATCGCGGTGGAGGATCGCCCTGTGAAGGACGGCGATATGACTATACTGGATTTCGAGGGCTTCGTGGATGGCGTGGCTTTTGAGGGCGGCAAGGGAGAAAACTATCCGCTGACCATCGGTTCCGGGGCATTTATTCCGGGATTTGAGGAGCAGCTTGTGGGCGCGAAGATCGGTGAGGAGACGGAAGTAAAGGTTACTTTCCCCGAGGACTATCAGGCGGAGCATCTGCAGGGCAAGGAGGCTGTCTTTAAATGTACCGTGAGGGAGATTAAGGAGAGAGAACTTCCCGAACTGAACGACGAGTTTGCGGGCGATGTTTCCGAGTTTGAGACACTGGCTGAGTACCGCGAGGATGTAAAGAAAAATCTGGAAGAGCAGAAGGTAAAAGAGGCAAAGCGGGCGAAAGAGGAAGCGGCGGTGAAGGCTGTGGTTGATGCGTCTGAGATGGAAATTCCCGAGGCGATGCTGGAGACTCAGCAGAGACAGATGGTTGATGAGTTCGCGCAGCGCATTACCATGCAGGGCATTTCCATGGAGCAGTATTTACAGATGACCAATACCAACTATCAGCAGATGATAGATCGTGTGAAGCCGCAGACGGAGGAGAGAATCCGTTCCAGACTTGTGCTTGAAGCGGTGGCGAAGGCGGAGAAACTGGAAGTGACCGACGAAGAATATGAAGAGGAATTAAAGGTCATGGCTGACGTCTACCAGATGGAGGTGGATAAGGTCAGGGATCTGATGGGCGAGCGCGAGAAGAAGGGCATTCTGCAGGATCTGGCAGTCAGAAAAGCGGCTGAGTTCATAGCGGAGAATGCCAAGGAGAGCAAAGCGAAATAAATGTAGCAGTTTAGCCGTATGTTGCTCTGCGGGTTAATTGGATTATTTTATTTAATGGAGGTGTAATACATGGCTTTGATACCTTATGTCATTGAACAGACGTCTAAAGGTGAACGTTCCTATGATATTTATTCCAGACTGTTGAAGGAGAGAATCATCTTTCTGGGCGAGGAAGTAAATGACGCGAGCGCCAGCGTGATCGTGGCGCAGCTCCTTTTTCTGGAGTCCGAGGATCCTGAGAAAGATATCAACCTTTACATTAACAGCCCCGGCGGTGTGATTACTGCGGGTATGGCGATTTATGACACCATGCAGTTTATCAAATGCGATGTGTCCACCGTCTGCATCGGTATGGCGGCAAGCATGGGCGCTTTCCTTTTGGCGGGCGGCGCGAAGGGCAAGAGAATGGCCTTGCCGAATGCGGAGATTATGATTCATCAGCCGGCGGGCGGCGCGCAGGGGCAGGCTACCGAAATTGAGATCACGGCGAAGCATATCCTTGCCACCAAGGAAAAGATGGCAAGGATTATGGCGCAGAATACGGGGCAGGATTTTGAAGTAATCATGGCGGACACGGAGAGAGACAACTGGAAGAGCGCGGAAGAGGCGCTTGCCTATGGACTGATTGACCGTATTATCACCAGTCATGCCAGCACCGAAGGCTAGGGTGATATTATGATTTTGAAATGAGGATTGAAATGGCAGGGAAGATTTCTGAGGAAAAAGTAAGGTGTTCGTTTTGCAATAAGACGCAGGATCAGGTCAAGAAGATGATTGCTGGTCCCAGCGGCGTCTATATCTGTGATGAGTGCGTGGATATCTGCGCGGACATCATAGAGGAAGAGTATGAGGACGATCCGGAAACAGAGGAGATGGAGATCAACCTCTTAAAGCCGGTGGAGATCAAAAGTTTTCTTGACGAGTATGTGATCGGTCAGGAAGAGGCAAAAAAGGTGATGGCGGTTTCCGTCTATAATCATTATAAAAGGGTGATGGCGCCCAAGGATGACGACGATGAGGTAGAGCTGCAGAAGAGCAATATCATTATGATCGGTCCTACAGGCTCCGGTAAGACATATCTGGCGCAGACGCTGGCGAAGATCATAAACGTACCCTTTGCGATCGCGGACGCCACGACTTTGACGGAGGCTGGTTATGTGGGCGAGGATGTGGAGAACATCCTGCTCAAGCTGATTCAGGCGGCGGATTACGATATCGACCGGGCACAGTACGGCATCATTTATATCGATGAGATTGACAAGATCACAAAAAAAGGGGAAAACGTATCCATTACCAGAGATGTATCGGGCGAGGGCGTGCAGCAGGCGCTTTTAAAGATCATCGAGGGTACGGTGGCAAGCGTGCCGCCGCAGGGAGGCAGAAAGCACCCGCATCAGGAGCTTTTGCAGATCGACACGTCCAATATCCTTTTTATCTGCGGGGGCGCGTTTGACGGGCTGGAAAAGATTGTCGAGGAACGTCTGGACCGTCATTCCATCGGCTTTAACGCGCAGGTGGCGGAGAAGAGCGGCAAGGAGATTGGCGCGATCCTGAAAGAAGTCACGCCGCAGGATCTGATGAAGTTCGGGCTGATTCCTGAGTTTATCGGTCGCGTGCCGGTGACGGTGGCGCTGGACGGACTGGACGAGGAGGCGCTGGTCCGCATTTTGAAAGAGCCGAAGAATGCTCTGATCAAGCAGTATAAGAAGCTTTTCGCGTTTGATGAGGTGAAGCTTTCCGTGGAGGATGACGCGGTGGTTGAGATCGCAAAGCTCGCCCATGAAAGAAAAACGGGTGCGAGGGGACTGCGTTCCATCGTGGAGAAAGTGATGATGGACGTGATGTATGAGATTCCTTCGGACGACAGCATTGCGGAATGCATCTTGACGAAGAAGGCGGTGGACGGCGAGGAGAAACCGCTTGTCAGATACCGCGACAGATTGTTGCAGGCAAAATAATAAATCGAACAAATTCGATTGCGAGGACTGCTTCGCAGCCCCGGTCGGGTGAGTTGAATTGACAATGCATTGAGATATAAACAAAGAAGATAAGCGTCGCCAGAACCTTGGCGGCGTTTCTGACTAAATAAGAAATTGCAAAGGGATGATTTTATGGATAACTGGAATCAACTGGAGAACGGCAGGGGGAGTGCGGACACGATTTCCCTTTTGCAGGAAGATACCCTTCCTGCGGTGACTCTCAGGGGTCTTACGATTCTGCCGGGCATGGTGATTCATTTCGATCTCAGCAGGGAGACCTCCATGTCTTCCGTGGAGCAGGCGATGCTGGGCGATCAGCGGCTGCTTGTGGTCAGTCAGAAGGACCCGGGTAAGGAAGAGCCCGGGATGGAAGATATTTATGATGTGGGAACCGTTACGTTGATCAGACAGGTCAGTAAGCTGCCCGAGCATGTTCTGCGCGTGTTGGTGGAAGGGGTCTCCAGAGCTCGCATTCATGGGCTTTCCCGGACTGCGAACGGGATAATGACGCAGGTGTCGTATGAGAGGGACGACAGGTCGGATATTGACGAGATAACGGCAGAGGCAATGACCAGAACGGTCAAGGAGGCGCTGGAAGCATATGGCGCCTGTTTCCCTAAAGTAGGCAAGGCAGTGCAGGATCAGATAGAAGAGGGCATGGAGCTGGGAAAGCTTTTAGACAGCATCACCATCAATATGCCCCTGCCGATTGCCGATAAGCAGAAGATTCTGAGCGCGATATCGGTGCGGGAGCGGTTTTCAATTTTGACGGAGATACTCACCCGGGAGGTGGAGGTGATCCGCATCAAAAGTGATCTGGCAAAGAACATCAGGCAGCGGATTGATAAGAACCAGCGCGACTATATTTTGCGGGAGCAGATGCAGTATATCAAAGAAGAGCTGGGAGAAAACAACACCGACTCCGACGTGGAGCAGTTTCTGGCGGAGGCGGAGAAGCTGAAAGCGACGCCGGAGGTCAAAGAAAAAATCCGTAAGGAGATTAAGCGGTATAAAAATGTGGCTGGCAGCGGTTCGGAGAGCGCGGTGGAACGCGCTTATATCGAGACGCTTCTGGAGCTTCCATGGGACAAGGCGTCCAGAGACAGCAGAGATTTGGAAGGGGCGGAAAAGATTTTAAACGAGCAGCATTACGGTCTGGAAAAGGTGAAGGAACGGATGCTGGAATTTCTTGCAGTCAGGATGCTGACCGGCAAGGCGGGCAGTCAGATCATCTGTCTGGTGGGACCTCCCGGCACGGGAAAAACTTCTGTGGCGAAGAGTGTGGCGGAGGCGCTTAAGAGGAAATATGTGCGGATTTGTCTCGGCGGCGTGCGCGATGAGGCGGAGATCAGGGGGCACCGCAAAACTTATGTGGGTGCCATGCCGGGGCGCGTTGTGGCGGCGGTTAAGCAGGCAGGCGTCAAAAATCCGCTGATGCTTTTGGATGAGATTGATAAACTCGGCAGCGATTACAAGGGAGATCCCGCGTCCGCGCTGCTGGAGGTGCTCGACGGGGAGCAAAACCATGCGTTCCGGGATCATTATGTTGAGATACCCATTGATCTGTCGGAGGTGTTTTTCATCGCAACCGCAAACAGCCGCGACGGGATACCGCGCCCGCTGCTTGACCGCATGGAAATCATAGAGGTGAACAGTTACACCGCCAACGAGAAATTCCATATTGCCAGAGAACATCTGGTGGCGAAGGCGTTTCAGAAAAATGGGATCAGAGAGGGTGAGATTGCTTTTTCCGACGAGGCGGTCCGCGATATCGTGCGCTTCTACACGAGAGAGGCGGGCGTCAGAAGTCTGGAACGTCAGATCGGCGCGGTATGCCGGAAGGAGGCGAGGGCGATCTTCGACCGCCGGAAACAGAAATTGACCGAAGAGGTAAATATAACGCCGGATAAGCTGGAGCATTATCTCGGGAAACCGAAGTACAGGCAGGATAAGATCAATGAAAAGCCGGAGGTCGGTATTGTCAGAGGGCTTGCATGGACCAGTGTTGGCGGAGACACACTCCAGATCGAAGTCAATGTGATGCCCGGGGAAGGGAAAATTGACTTAACTGGTCAGATGGGAGACGTGATGAAGGAGTCCGCCCGGACAGCGTTAAGCTATGTGCGTTCTGTCAGCGGGAAATATAAAGTCGCGGAGAACTTCTATAAAAAGAAAGATTTTCATATCCATATACCGGAGGGTGCCGTGCCGAAGGACGGTCCTTCCGCGGGCATTACCATGGCGACGGCTCTTTTGTCGGCGGTGACGCATACGCCTGTGCGGGCAGATCTGGCAATGACCGGAGAAGTCACTTTGCGGGGCAGGGTCCTTCCCATCGGTGGACTGAAGGAGAAGATACTGGCGGCTAAGATGGCGGAAGTAAAAACGGTCCTTGTGCCGAAGGAGAACGAGAAGGATATTGAGGAGATTTCGGAAGAGATCAAGGAGGGTCTGGAGATTCTCTTTGTGGAGACGATGGAAGAGGTGGCGGATCTTGCCCTGCTGAAGCAGAAGCAGGAATCTGCGAAATGAGGGAAATGCCGTATGACGCCGGAACGTATGACATGAGATGGCGTCCGGTCGGAGGAGAAAAGGACAAATGCTTATAAGAAATGTAAATTTGGAGACGGTGTGCGGTGTCACCAGCAAACTTCCCGAGAATACTTTGCCGGAGTTTGCCTTTGCGGGAAAGAGTAATGTGGGGAAGTCCTCGCTGATCAACGGTCTGATGAACCGCAAGTCGCTGGCACGCACAAGCTCCTCGCCGGGCAAGACGCAGACCATCAATTACTATAATATCAACAATGAGATGTATTTCGTGGATTTACCCGGTTACGGCTACGCTACCGCTAACGAGAAGGTAAAGGCGACGTGGGGTAAGATGATCGAGGATTATCTGCACCAGTCAAAACAGATCCGCGCCGTGTTTCTCCTGGTGGATATCAGGCATGCGCCCTCGGAAAATGACCGGATTATGTACGACTGGATTCTGGACCGGGGGTACCAGCCGGTTATTATCGCCACAAAACTGGATAAAATCAAGAGAAGTCAGGTGGCAAAACAGTTGAAACTGATTTGTGACACACTTGACGTAGCAGATGACACAGTTGTCATACCTTATTCTTCGCTGAATAAACAGGGAAGGGAAGAGATATACGAGTTGCTGGATAAAATGGCAGAAAATACAGAATTGTAAGGGACACGGGATCGCGGACAGCGGGGCGCGTGTGAAAATTACGATTCGGAGGAGAGCTTATGAGAAGAGCTTTAAAGATATATTTCAAAGTAACGCTGAATCTGTTTACCGCACTTGCGGCAGTGCTTTTATGCATTTTTCTTCTCCCAAGACTGATTTGGTTTTTTATGCCGTTCATTCTGGGCTGGCTCATTTCGCTGATTGCGTCTCCTGTGGTGCGCTTTTTTGAAGAGAAACTGAAAGTGAAGAGAAAGGCAATGTCGGCGGTGGTGATCGTCGCGGTGCTGGCAGCGGTGGTTCTGCTGGTTTATATGCTGATTGCCAAGCTGGTCAGGGAAGGCGTTAATTTTATCAATGAGCTGCCCGATATCTGGAATACCATTCTGGCGGAGCTCAACAAGGTGGGGGCAAATCTGCAGGGTGTCTATGACAGGATGCCGGCGGATATGCAGGCTACGATTGATAATATAATCCTGGAAATGGGGGATTATATGAGTAATATGATGGGCAAAATCGAGCTGCCTTCTTTCAAGGCGGTGGGAAACGTGGCGAAACAGATCCCCGATATTTTTCTGGGTGTGGTGATGTGTCTGCTTTCGGCTTACTTTTTTGTGGCGGATAAAGGATATATGGCAGCAGCGGCGGAGAAAGTGATTCCGGCTTCGGTGCGGTATCATTTCGATCTGATCCGCAGGAGTTTTCGGAACGCGGTCGGTGGGTATTTCAGGGCGCAGTTTAAAATCGAGTGCTGGATCTATCTTCTGCTTGTGATCGGGCTGATAATTCTCGGCGTGGATTACGCCTTTCTGGTTGCATTCGGCATTGCGATTCTGGATTTTCTGCCGGTATTCGGAACGGGTACAGTGATGGTGCCATGGGCGATTATTGAACTGCTCTCGGAAAATTACAGGATGATGTTTGGATTGGTTGCCATCTGGCTGTTTGGGCAGCTTGTGCGTCAGGTGATTCAGCCGAAAATCGTGGGAGATTCCATGGGAATGGACGCCATACCGACGTTGTTTCTGCTCTATATCGGCTACCGTATGGCAGGCGTGCTTGGAATGATTCTCGCCGTGCCGATCGGTATTATCCTCGTGAACCTTTACGAGGAGGGCGCGTTTGATACGACAAGACAGAGTCTGCGCATTCTGACGGCGGGCTTTAACCACTTTAGAAAGATCCGCCCGGATGATATGGCGGTTGTGGAGGAGTACGAGAGAGAGACGAAAGATATCTACAGACAGGAGACAGAGCAGGAGAAAGCGGTAAGGGAGCAGCTGCATGAAGCTTCTCAGATTAAACTGGAAGAGCCGTTGATTATCAGGAAGATTATAGATAAGAAAAAATCGAAATCATGAGTAGACAGCGGGGAGAACGCGCGTGCAAAAAAGAAACTGGTGGAAACTCTTTTTTGCTATCTACATTTTGGTTGTCATAAAGGTCATCATCTTCAAATATCCCTATGAGGAGCTTCTGAAAATTGCGGCTTCGTGGCGCAGGGGCGTCATATTTGAGGGGTTGGGCACGGCGAATTTCAAGCCTTTTAAAACAATAAAAATGTATATAGATTATTCGTATAAATTGAACAGTGTGGAGAATCTCGCGGGCAATGTGCTGGTGTTTGTGCCGTTTGGATTTCTCTTTCCCCACGTTGCGAAGGATGGGGAGCGGTTTCTTGTGATGCTCTTAAACGCCTTTGTGTTCGTGCTGGGAATCGAAATGTTTCAGCTTTTCAGCGCCTTTGGCGCTTTTGATGTGGATGATCTTTTATTGAACTGTGTCGGTGCATCCCTCGGTTTTGGTATTTACCGCCTGATGCAGTTTTGGAGAGGGAAGAGAAGGGGGCTTTGCGATGGAAGGTTTACTGAAAAAGATTAAGACGAATGTGAAGGTTTCTTCCTCATCTTTGACGGGCTTTTGAATGTCTGGATTGTTTCGAGAATTTACAGGAATGTAAAGATGATGAAGCAGGAGATGGGGCGGTGGGCATAGAGATCGTGGATCGCGACAGATGATAACCGGCGTCAAATTTGATATAGCCGTCTGGCGCCGCCGCTGACTGCCGGCCTGTGGGAATTATGTGGAGTGAAAAATTTAGTCTTGTATATTTCGGCAGGAAGTTCTATGATAGTTGATAGGAAGTCGGATCAGTTTCGGCAGTGAAAAATTTTATGTAATCAGCAGCAGAGAGGGAATCGGCTATGATGATCGGAGCAGTTAGTTTTCAACCTTATGTATATCATATAAATGCGATAAGCCCGGCAAGCATGAACAGGCTGTCCAGAATTTCGGATAACGTACTCGACGAAAAGACAGATTTCAGTGGTCTTGTGCAGGCGGAGAACGAAAATCCCTTAAAGATGGGACAGACGCTTGACTTTAAAGGCATGTTGGAAATGCAGATGCGGCGCGGCAGAAGCAATGCGGCAAGGGTTATGAAGCCGGCGCAGGAGCAAGCCGGGGCAGAGGCGGAGCAGACGAACGGGATACAGAATGCGGCGGTGAAGTTTGACCGGGAAAACGCGGCGGGAGCTGTACAGCCGGAGAAAGAGGCGGCGGACAGTGCGCAGACTGTACAGGTGGCAGCGTCTGACGCAAACAGTGCGGGAAACGATATCAGCAATTTCCGTATGCAGCAGGCGATCAGCGCATATGAAATGTTTATGACGGCGTAGGAAGATTTTTGCGAATGGAGTGATCTCGCCGCGCGGCGGAGAGGGAAACTTTTCCGGGCTGATTGGATTATGGGAACTGGAATATATGGAAAATAAGAACCCCCACCGGTCTGACTGGTGGGGGTTAGCTTGTACAAAAAGACCGAAAATATATTTATGTTTATGACAGAGCCATCTTTTTGACGGCGCCGATGCCGTTTTTCACGGCAGGAATGGCGAGAACGACCAGTGTGACCGCCGCCTCGGCAAATATGTAGATGCCGTTGTACACAAGGGAGTAGGGCAGCACCGGCCAGCCCTCCCACGCGTATTCCCCGAAAAAGATCCAGCCGGAGAGCACCGTGAATACATAGCGGCCGAGAATGCCGGTCAGATATCCTTTGACCAGACCGTTTTTGGAGCTGGCAAAAATGCCGGACAGACCCAAAGAACCAAAAGCCAGCAGATAATCCAGCACAAGCTGCATGGGGAAGAGCACATAAGGGTCGACTAAGAGCTGCAGGATGCCGTAAGCAACGCCGGTCACCAGACCTGCGCCCAGCCCGAAGAGATAGCCAGGGAGACAGATGATGAGCATGGACAGCAGCGTCGCCGAGCCGCCCCAGGGGAAGTCGATGATTTTGATTTCCGAGAGTATGGTGCCAAGAGCAATCGACATGGCGCAGAAGACAAGTTGTTTGACTGTCAGTTTTCCGCCCTTGTTGGCGGTTTCTCCGGCTTTCTGGCTTTGTTCGGTCGCATACCGCCTCGCGAAGACGACGGCGACGGCAAGCAGTGCCGCCAGAAGTACGACTAACAGCGCGTTGCCCAGAGCGGTGGGAACATAAGTTCCGTCAACAATAGTGTAGAACATAAAAAATCCTCCTTTGTCTTTAGAATAAACAAGGAGGGGAACAGTAAATACGGCAAGGCACGAAAGATGCTGTGACAGGCAGTAGTTACGTGTGCTTCCCTACGGCGGTGCTAACCGCATCAGGTAATGAGGGTTAGAGTCCTGATGAATCTGTGTATATGGGCTCAATCTCAGCATAAGCTCCCCTAGCAAGTTATTCAGTTATGCGGCTTTGACCGCGGCGGATTATTCCGCTTTTCTAACTATAGGATTTCGCGGGTGAAATGTCAAGGGGTTTTTATTCCTCCGGGTACCGATGAGGTTTGACTGTGGAGGGATACGGGAGATAGGAGATGATAAAGTATATGCAAACAACAAAGAAGCGCCTGGTGCATAGGAAATTTGTCTGTGTTCTGAGCTGTCTTTCCGTATTCCTTTGTGGCATTTTCGTATGTCCCATACATGCCCACGCCTATTATTACGGTGTGGATGAAGATTATCTTCTTCGGTCAACAAAACCGGCAGGACGGGGAAGGGGGCACTATCTGGAATTTGTCAATTCGGATGCGGAAAGCTATACTGTACAGGAGGGAGATACCCTCTGGGACATTGCGTGCGAATACTATGGGAGCGGCGCGGAGTACCGGCGGCTGTGGCTGGAAAACAGGGATGTGCTTGATACGCCGGATCGTCTGTATGCGGGTACGGAACTGAAACTGTCGGAACGACTCTATACCGGAGTGGGAATGCGGGATTTCAGCAATGACGAAGTGATGCATGTCTCTAGGCACGGGGACAGCGCGGCATGGGACTGGAAGGAAAACGGGGCGTGTTACCAGATGTTCCAGACGGTGACTGCGCGGAATGATCTGGGAGAAGATGACCCGTATAGTCATTGGGAGGATTTTAAGCACGAGGCGGAAATGTGTGCCGGAAAAGTCTGTGGCGACCGGGTATCCGATCTTTCCTTTGCCAGATACCGGGTGACAGATTTATGTGATATGTGTTATTATCAGTTTGTCTTTGACGGCGGCAGCAAAAAGTACCTCATCATGGCGGCATTCGCCTGTACGGACGGGGCGCTGCCCGATCTGTCGCTTATGCCGAACGCTGTCTATGTCAGTGTATGCCATGAGATACTTTACTGGGACTGCGAAGGAAGAAGGAGAAGATGATGGACAACAAATATCAATATATTTTATTTGATCTGGACGGTACGCTGACTGACCCAAAACTTGGCATTACGACCTGTGTACAGTATGCCTTACATAAAATGGGGATCGAGGAGCCGGATCTCGATAAGCTGGAACCGTTTATCGGACCGCCGCTTATGGACAGTTTCCGCGAGTTTTATGGGTTTGACGAGGAACAGGGGCGGCAGGCGACCGTGTATTACAGGGAGAGGTTCAGTGTGACCGGACTGTTTGAAAATGAGGTTTATCCGGGAATGGAGCGGCTTTTAGCGGCGTTGAAGACGGCGGGGAAAAAGCTGGCGGTGGCTTCCAGCAAGCCGGGGGTTTTTGTGGAGCGGATTCTGTCCCATTTCGGACTGGCTGGATATTTTGATGTGGTGGTTGGCAGCGAGCTTGACGGCACCCGGGGAAAGAAGGAGGAAGTGGTGGAGGAGGCGCTGCGCCGTCTTCTGCCGGAAGAACTGTTTCGGGAGATTATGGAGGTAAAAGACAGGGAGTCCGGGGAGAAATATGACATAGTTGTCATGGTGGGAGACCGGCGGTTCGACGTCGAGGGTGCGAAGGCGTTTCATATTGCCTCTGTCGGCGTGAATTACGGATATGCGGCGCCGGGGGAACTTTCTCTCGCGGGGGCGGATGTGACTGTTGAAACAGTGGAAGCGCTTGGGGAGGCTTTGAAATGAAAGGGAGGACTTCTCTTCAAAAGGCGTGGGAAGTGTTATTTCCCTATCTGCTCTATTATCTGACTTACAATGCGGCATATCTGATTCTGGCTTTTGTGTATCAGGCGACGGTGGAGCGTTTCGGCGGGGCGTACGGGCAGTTTTTGACGGCACATGCCGCCACTGTCACAGGTGTGATGGGGGGACTGTGCATGCTGGCGGGTATTTTGCCTGTCGTGCCGATGTTAAAGGAGGAACTGCGGGGGCGCGGGGAAACAGGGTGGTTTGTGGCGCTGAAAGAGGGTGGAGAGGGGACTTCATCTGCGATGACCGGGGCAGCAGGGCGGGAAGACCGTGTGGCTGGTTCTGCCTCGGGGTTGACTGATTGGGTCGGCATAACGGCGCGGAGACAAAAGGGCATGACTGCTCTCACCGTGGTTCTTGCTTTCAGCGCTTCGCTGGGATTCAACGCGCTTCTGACACTGACAGGGTTTGCGGACAGTTCCCAGACCTACCAGAAGGTGGCGGATAGGCAGTACGGCGTGGCTTTTGCTGTGGGTTTTATTCTCTATGGGCTGATCTCCCCGCTGGCGGAGGAGGTCGTTTTTCGCGGTGTGATTTACAACCGCCTGCGCCGTCTATACAACCCGGCGATCGGGATTGTCGCTTCCGGGCTTCTCTTCGGTGCATTTCACGGCAATCTGGTGCAGGGCGTGTACGGCGCGTGTCTGGGAATGCTGATGGCGTATCTTTATGAGAGAAGCGGGAAATTCGGGACGCCCTTTCTTTTTCATGCGGCGGCGAATCTGGCGGTGTATACGACGGCGCGGATGGAGGGAGTGCAGGAGATTTTGCTTACACCGGCGGGGTGTGCTGTTTTGCTGGCAGTTTCGGTGGGGTGCGTGCTGGCTGTACACCGCAGCGGCATATCAGGCTGCTTTCTGAAATTGCTCCCGCTGCGTTTACGGTGCTTCATTACGGGGCGGTGGCGGAGCTGAAAATGGTCAGGCAGGAGGTATTTTCGGGATAGCAGCAGACACTGGAAGCTCTTTCTGCCATCCCATTTACTTTAGGTACTTTTCGGTCTTCTCATACCTTTCAGTAAAATTAGGGAAAGGATCAGCACCAGAGGGAAAACGCATCCCACAAGCATCCCTTTTCTCAGGTCATTGCCCGCATTCTGGGTGATATTTCCCACCAGACTGGGACCGAACGCGCCGCCCAGATCCCCCGCCATGGCGAGCAGGGCGAACATGGCGGTTCCGCCCTTTGGCAGCCGCCCGGAGCAGATACTGATCGTGCCGGGCCACATGATGCCCACGGAAAAACCGCACAAAATACAGCCGACCAGCCCGATAACCGGGTTGTCTGAGATGGATGCCGCTATGTAACAGCTCAGGCAAAGGACGCCCGAGCCGAGCATAAACCGCGTCAGCTCCAGCCTGTCGCCGTATTTTCCGAAGATGACACGGCTGATGCCCATGGTTATCGCAAACATGCACGGACCGGCAAGATCGCCCATCGCCTTTGAAAAGCCGAGCGCCGATTCCGTGTAGGCGGAAGCCCACTGTGCCATGGAAAGCTCGGAAGCGCCCGCGCAGACCATGAGAACAATGGATATCCAGAACAGCGGAACCCGGAGCAGACGTCCTGTGCCCATGCCGCCTCCGTCTTCGGTCGTATGTTCAATGGGGCAGGTGGCGAAGTTGTAAATATTGTACAGAGGAATGACAGCCCAGATGCAGGCAAGCCATTTCCAGCTGTCAATACCAAATACCGCGAAAAAGACGGTGGACAGAAGGATGACGCCCACAGAGCCCCAGCAGTAAAATGAGTGAAGCAGACTCATCACGGCTTCTTTGTTGTCAAAGGGGCATGCCTCCACAATCGGGCTGCACAGTACCTCGATCAGCCCGCTCCCGATGGCATAGACAATGACACTTGCGATAATGCCGGAGAGCGGATTGGAAAAGAGGTCCGGCAGAAAGGCGAGTCCGACCAGACCAGCCGCCGCGCACAATTCCGAGGCAACAACGCACTTGCGGTATCCGATCTTGTCTGCAAAATAGGAACAGAGGACATCCACGATCAGCTGGGTCAGAAAAAAGACGGTGGAAATCAGCGCGATCTGCCCGAGCGGTATCTCATATTTATTGTGAAACGTTAAAAACAGCAGCGGCGCGAAATTTGCGCAGATCGCCTGCGTGATGAAGCCAAGGTAGCAGGCAATCAGCGTTTTCTTATAATTTTTTGACATAGCGCATGTACTCCTTTCGTAACTGCAAGTCCGTAACAGAGAAGCCGAAGGCTGAACTGTTATTTCATTTCATCGGTTTCGCACAGAAGGGATTGACTTCTGCAACGAATTGTATTATATAGTAGTCAGACGCAGACATCAATGCAATATATCCCAATATTATTACACAATATTACAGTTTAACCTTCGGTTTCACAGTAAGGTCTGCGGTACAGTCAGGGATTCCTGCGTAAGAAAGTCACGTGGCACGCTGCCCGCGGGAACAAAGGAGCGGCATGATATGAAAACAAATGAGGGGTACAGCAGGATCGTAACCGATGAATCGCTGCGGGAGACCATTCCCCACGGAAGCGAGGAGTATCCGTTCCGATATTATCTGGAGGATATCTGGCAGTTCGATTTTCACTGTATAGACTGGCACTGGCATTCGGAAGTGGAATTTGTCTTGATCAAAGAGGGGACGGCGGATTTCCTGATCGGGAGCGAAAGATATGTCCTGGGAGCCGGAACGGGTATTTTTATCAATTCGCAGGTGATTCACAGGTTTGAGGCGGCAGGGAGTGTCATTATTCCCAATATGGTATTTTCCCCGTCCCTGCTTGCCCCGGAAGAAAGTCTGATTTATAGGAAGTATGTACAGCCGGTTCTTGACTCGGCGGCAGAGTGTCAGATCTTTTCCGCCGGGGATCCCGCACAGGCAGAGATTCTTTGCACGCTGGCGGATATATTTGCCGTGCAGGAAAAGGAAAACGGATGCGAAATAAAGACGGAGGAGCTGCTTTTAAAACTGTGGCGGCTGCTGTATGAGAATATGGATATCACAGAAAAGACCTCCGCACCACAGGCATCGGCGCGGACGCAGGCACAGCTCCAGATTATGCTGCAGTACATTCACAAAAATTATCCGAACCAGATATCGCTTGACGATATCGCGGAAACGGTGGCTCTCAGTAAAAGCAGTGTACTTGGTATTTTTCACAAAAATATTCACACCTCGCCTATCAGCTATCTGGTGCATTACAGGCTGAAACGGGCAGCAAAACTGCTCGTGACGACGCAGGACAGCGTCGCCGCCATTGCCCGCGACACCGGGTTTGAAAATGTCGGTTATTTTTGCCGGAAATTCAAGGAAGTGTTTCAGGTGACGCCCGGCGAGTACAGAAAAAGAAAGGCATAAGGACGTCTGCTCCATCATCCGGGACACCAATACGGTGTTCCGGATCAGTAGATTTAGGATTTTCATTGAGAATATATTGGTTTGCGGATATAATAGTGGTTACAAGAGAAATACGTGAACAGATAAAGCAAAGGGGACAAACGGCTTTCAGAAAACGATTTGAATCGGTGATGGAGGAAAACAATGGACTGTTTGGGACAGCAGAGTGGAGTGCAGAGCGTTCAGAATCTGGAGAATGTCATCAATGAGGGGCTTCGCGCCGCCCTGCTGGCGGAGACGCCGGATCAGTCTCTTGATGTGCTGTTACAACATCTGGGGATGGCGCTGGACGGGGAACGCACTTACATATTTGAGCAGAATGCGTCCGGCTGTGACGACAACACTTACGAGTGGGTGGCGGACGGGGTGGAGCCGGAAAAGGAGCACCTACAGAATTTGCCCCAGGAGGTGTGCGCGAGCTGGTATCGGAATTTCAGCATTGGCAGACATATCGTTATAGAGAATCTGGAAGACATACGGGAGACGGATCCTTTGCAGTATGAGAATCTGAAGCGGCAGAGCATCCGTTCTCTTGTGGTGGTTCCCCTTTACAACGGGGAAAAGATCATCGGCTTTTACGGGGTGGACAATCCGCCGGCGAAGTCGCTGGAATACGCGTCGAATATGCTCCAGACCGCGGCATACTTCATTGTATCATGTCTGAAACAGCGCAATCTGTTCCGGGAACTCCAGAAGCGCAGTTACAATGTCCTGCAGGCGCTCAGCGTGGATTATCTGGGCATTTATCAGGTAAATTTTGATACGGGTGAATGTGAGGCATACAGGAACAGCGAAAAGGTGGATATGGATTGGGGCGCCGGTTTTGCGGACGGATATCAGGCAGCTGTCGGACAGTATATTTCCCGGTGTGTCGCACCCAGAGACCAGAAAAAGCTTACCGCCGTGACAAAAAAGGAGTATGTGCTTTCGCAGCTTCGGACAAAGAAGAAGTTCTATGTGCGTTATCAGGTCAATGACAACGTTTATGGATTGAAACATATGGAGATTCATTTTTTTGCCACGGAGAAAGCGGAGGAAGAAAACAGCGCGATTTTTGCCCTGCGGGATGTGAACGCGGTGGTGGAGCAGGAAGAGAAGTACAAACTGGAGGCGAGGCAGAATCTGGAGGATATTCTCGAAGGTGCAAGAACCGGCATCTGGACGATAGAGCTGGAGGAGGGATGCCAGCCGAGGATGTATACCAACCGGGTCATGCGGATGCTGCTTGGCGTGTCGGATGAGATCGAGCCGGAGGAGTGCTACCGACATTGGTTTGAAAACATTGAGCCGGAATATGTGGAGATGGTGCAGGAAGCCGTGCGGGAGATCGTGGAAACCGGACGCTCCGAAGTGATTTACCCGTGGAAGCATCCTGAGCTTGGGAGAATTTATGTCCGCTGCGGCGGTGTGCCCGACAAGACATTCAAAAAACCAGGCGTCTGTCTGAACGGATATCATCAGGATATCACAGAGACAATGGTGGCGAAGGGAAAACAGGAGCAGGCGATCATGGAACTTCTGGAGAAGGTCAGACGCGCCAATTCGGCAAAGAGCGAATTCCTTTCCCATATGTCACACGACCTGCGCACACCCATCAACGGCATACTGGGGATGCTGTCCATCATAGAGAAAAGTCAGGACGATCCGGAGCGGCAGAGAGACTGCCGGAACAAGATACGCGTGTCAACGGAGCATCTGCTCTCTCTGGTCAACGATGTGCTTCAATTCAGTAAGATGGATAGCGGAAGAACGACGGAAGCGGAGGAATCGTTTGCACTCCGGGATATATTGGAAAACAGTATCGCGCTTCTGGACGAGAGGGCAAAGGAGCGGGGCATACGGCTGACATTGGAAGAAATCGATATACAGCATGGCAGAGTGATTGGAAATCCGCTGTATCTGCAGCAGATTCTGATGAATATCATTGATAACGCCATAAAATATAACCACCCACAGGGCGCCGTCTTTGTGCAGGCAAAGGAGATGTCCTGCCGGGGTGACACCGCGGAATATCAGTTTGTGGTCGAAGATACCGGAATCGGTATTGGGGAGGAGTTCAAAAAGCATATTTTCGAGCCCTTTACGCAGGAGCATAAAAGTGCCAGAACCCATTATAATGGTGTGGGTCTCGGCATGTCCATTGTGAAACAGCTGGTAGACCAGATGAAGGGGCATATTGAGGTAGAAAGTCAGATTGGAAGTGGCAGTATGTTTCGTATCACCCTGCCCATGCAGATCGACGGGGTGCGTGATGCGCAGGCTGTGGATGAAGGGCAGAATGAAACGGGTACCATTGACGGGATGCGCGTTCTTCTGGTGGAAGATAACGAGATAAACTGTGAAATCATTGAGTTCATGCTCAAGGACGCCGGCGCGGAGGTCGTGACCGCAAATGACGGAAAAGAGGCAGTGGATGCGTTTGCGGCATCTGCGCCGGAAACATTTGACTGTGTGCTTATGGATCTGATGATGCCGGTTATGAGTGGATATGAGGCGGCGCGTGTAATTCGCGCCATGGACCGGGCGGACGCAAAAACCGTTCCCATCATTGCGCTGTCAGCCAACGCGTTTGACGAGGATGTGGCGATGGCAAAGGACGCCGGGATGAATGAGCATCTGGCGAAGCCGGTGGATATGGGGAAAATGTTCCGGGTCATGAATCGGCTGAGATACGAAAAACCGAAATCCTCGTGAGACCGAAGTATGAGGCAGTGACATCGGGACAGGAAATGAAGGAGGAACCTTATGGCTATGGACTATGTGAGAACAGACGGTAAAAACGAAGATTTCATCGAAAATTGCCGACTCCTCGACATGGATTTGGACAGGCGTGTCGGGAGGCAGATCAAGAGAGAAAAGTATCAGAAGTTTAACCAGCTTGACGAGATACGGGAAGCGATCGTTGTCTATGATCATGGCAGGGCGGTTGGCGGCGGCGCCATCAGAAGATACGACGATGAGAATATCGAGTTAAAGAGGGTGTTTGTACATAACGAATATCAGGGGCAGGGGATCGGGAGCAGGCTCGTTTCCCTGTTGATCGAATGGGCGGCGGAGTTGGGTTATCGGCGGATGATCCTGGAGACGGGCGAGCTGCTGGCGGAGTCCTGCGCGGTCTATAAAAAGCTGGGGTTTGCAGTCATTCCCAACTACGGACCGTATGCGGACATGCCGGAGTCTTTGTGTATGGCGAGGGAAATACGGTGAAATTACAGAAATTCTTTGCCGAAGGCAAAACCGGAATAGAACGGATTCAGTAACTATGAAGCCGAAGGCTGAATAGTTACGAGATTTATGCTGTCCGTCGTGTAAGCGCATGGGAAGGGAGACTGACATGGAAGTAAAATTAGTGAGGGCGGATATTAACGATGCAGAGGAAATACATGCCATGCAGGTGGTGGCTTTCCGGGAACTGCTGGAGAAATATCAGGATTATGATACGAGTCCGGCGAGCGAGGGTGTGGACAAGGTAGAGTGGCGTTTAAGACAGGACGTTACTTATTTTTATTTTATTTGTGCAGAAAATCAAAAGGTTGGGGCGGTTCGCGTCATCGACTCAAAGGAACACGGAAAAAACAAAAGAATTTCTCCTATATTTATCATGCCGGAGTTTCGGGGCAGGGGCATTGCGCAGGAGGCAATGCGGCTGTGCGAGGACATGCATGGGAGCGAGAACTGGGAGCTGGACACCATTTTGCAGGAACCCGGAAACTGTCACTTGTATGAGAAAATGGGATATCGACAGACGGGCAGGACGGAGGTCATCAACGAGAGGATGACACTGGTGTTTTATGAAAAAGCGAAGATGGGAGCCGCTGGTGATCATTTTGACGGAGGATGAAAGAATGGAAAACGAACTGTTTGAGAAAACGCCGGTGCCGAAAGCCTATTTTACATTTGCCCTGCCTGTTGTGTTCAGCATGGTGGTTTCATTGGTCTATAATATGGTAGATACTTATTTTATCGCCCAGACAGGCAACACGAATCTGGTGGCAGGGGTCTCCTTGAGCGCGCCGGTCTTTACCTTGATGATTGCGCTCGGCGATATTTTCGGATTGGGAGGCAGTTCCCTTATCTCCCGGCTGTTCGGCGAGAAGAAGGAGGAGGACGGGAAACGCTTAAGCGTTTTTTGTTTTTATGCGGCGATTGTGTGCGGGATTTTGGTGACGACGGTGATGATGATGCTCCGCGAACCGATTCTTTATGTGCTGGGCGCTGACGCGGAGACGTTTACCTATGCCTCCGGCTATTATACCTATATCGTGCTCGGCGCGCCGTTTATTATTTTGTCCTTCACGCCGTCCAATTTGCTGCGGACGGAAGGGTTTGCGACGGCGTCCATGACGGGCAGTATATTGGGCGCAGTCGTCAATATGATTCTGGACCCTGTCTTTATTTCCGTGTTAGGGCTCGGTGCGGCAGGCGCGGCAATTGCGACTGTGATCGGAAATATCTTTGCGGATATCTTTTATATCTGGTTTCTGTTAAAAAGAAGCAGACGGCTTTCCATCAACCCGGCGGGATTCCATATTCATATCGTGGAGGTTGGGCAGATACTGGCAATCGGGATTCCGGCGTCGATTACGAACTTGATGCAGAGCATTGGCATTGCGCTGACGAACCGGTCGCTTTTGCCATACGGCAATGATAAGGTTGCGGCAATGGGAATTGTGATGAAGGTGAATCTGATTGCCGTTCTGGTTCTGGTGGGCTTTGCCTTTGGCGCGCAGCCGCTGGTCGGGTATAACTATGGCGCGAAAAACCATGCGCGTCTCAAGGAAATTCTGCGGTTTTCATACAGCTTTGAATGCTGCACGGCGGCGGTGCTCGCGGGAGCGCTCTCCCTTGCGGCGCCCGCCATGATCGGGATGTTTATGCAGGATGCGGCTATCATCGAGGTCGGTGTCCCCATGCTCCGTATGCAGCAGATGGGAATGGTGTTTACGGCGGTTGTGCTTGTGACGACCTGTACCTTCCAGTCGGCAGGAAAAGCGGTGGGCGCCTTTCTTCTGTCGGTCAGCAGACAGGGGGTGCTTTTTGCAGCCGTTCTCTTCATCGCCTCCAAAGCGTTCGCCTACCAGGGAGTCCTGATGGCACAGGCGGTTTCTGATCTGCTGACGGCGGTCATGGCTGTTATTCTGTTTGAGATTCTGATACGGAGACCGATTTATCGTTGAAGACATGTCGGAACATAAAAGAAACGAGAACCCGCAAGAAAAAACTGACAATAGCAGGAGAAATCCGAAAATTTCAAATAATCTGACAATTTGAAAAAAAGTCTTTATTTACAAATTCCACATGCGGGTGTATTATTGTATACATGTAGAACGCAAAGGAGCGCTAGATGCTTTTTTTGCGTTCTTTTCCTATTTTATAAGGTATAAACCATCAAAAGAAAGTCAGGAGAAAAGCTTATGTTTGATGTAAAGACAACCATCCCGAAATCCCCGCTCTACCGGGCGGAATTTGAACACGACAACTGTGGTATCGGCGCCTGCGTGAACATCAAGGGCAAGAAGAGTCGTGCCATCGTGGAGAATGCGCTTAAGATTGTGGAGAATCTGGAGCACAGAGCCGGTAAGGACGCGGAGGGCGAGACGGGAGACGGCGTGGGGATTCTCACGCAGATGCCGCATAAATTCATGTTGAAAGTGACGAAGGATCTGGGCTTTGCCATTGGCGGGGAACGGGAGTACGGCGTGGGCACGTTCTTCTTCCCACAGGATGAACTGCAGCGCAACCAGGCGAAGAAGATGTTTGAAATCATTGCCCAGAAGGAGGGGCTGGCGTTTTTAGGCTGGCGCGATGTGCCTACAGTACCATCGGTGCTGGGGCATAAGGCGGTGGAGTGTATGCCCTGCATTATGCAGGCTTTCATCAAGAAACCGGCCAATGTGGAGAAGGGGCTTGATTTTGACAGGAAACTGTACATACTGCGGCGTACCTTCGAGCAGTCCACGGATGTGACTTATGTGGTCAGTCTGTCCAGCCGCACGATTGTGTATAAGGGCATGTTTTTGGTGGGGCAGCTGCGCACCTTTTTTGCCGACCTGCAGGATAAGGATTATGAGTCGGCGATCGCCGTGGTGCACTCCCGTTTTTCCACGAACACGAACCCGAGCTGGGAGCGGGCGCACCCGAACCGCTTCATTGTCCACAACGGAGAAATCAATACAATCCGCGGCAATGCAGACAAGATGCAGGCGCGGGAGGAGAATATGGAATCCGAGCATTTGCAGGGACAGATGCACAAGATTCTGCCTGCCATCAATGCTTCCGGTTCAGATTCCGCCATGCTTGACAATACGCTGGAGTTTCTGGTGATGAGCGGGATGCCGCTGCCGCTGGCAGTCATGATTACGATCCCGGAGCCTTGGGAAAACAACAAGACCATGTCTCAGAAGAAAAAGGATTTCTACCAATATTATGCAACCATGATGGAGCCGTGGGACGGTCCGGCGTCGATTCTTTTCTGTGACGGGGATATCATGGGGGCGGTGCTTGACCGAAATGGTCTACGTCCTTCCCGCTACATGATTACGGACGACGACACGCTGATTCTCTCCTCGGAGGTGGGCGTGTTGGATATCGAGCCGTCTAAGATTGTGATGAAGGAGAGACTCCACCCCGGCAAGATGCTGCTGGTGGACACGGTGCAGGGAAGAGTCATCGACGACGACGGGCTGAAAGAGAAATACGCGTCCGCGCAGCCCTACGGCGAGTGGCTGGACAGTAAGCTGGTGACGTTAAAGGAGTTGAAAATCCCCAACCAGCGCGTGCCGGAGTTTACCGACGAGGAGAGGCAGCGGATGCAGAAGGCGTTCGGCTATACCTACGAGGACTTAAAGACAAGCATCCTGCCGATGGCGAAAAACGGCGCGGAAGCGATTGCGGCGATGGGCGTGGATACGCCGATCCCGGTGCTTTCGAGAGCGCACCACCCGCTGTTCCACTACTTCAAGCAGCTTTTCGCGCAGGTGACGAACCCGCCTATAGACGCCATCCGCGAGGAAGTGGTGACTTCCACCACGGTCTATCTGGGGCAGGATGGCAATCTCCTGGAGGAGATGCCGGAAAACTGCAATATGCTGCGGGTACATAACCCGATTTTGACAAGCACTGACCTTCTGAAAATCAAGACCATGAAGGCGGAAGGTTTTAAAGTAGAAGTGATTCCGATTACCTACTATAAAAATACGAGACTGGAAAAGGCAATCGACAGGCTGTTTGTGGAGGTGGACAGGGCGTATCGCGACGGCGTGAATATCATTATTCTTTCCGACCGTGGCGTGGACGAGAACCGGGTGGCGATTCCGTCGTTACTCGCGGTGTCCGCTTTGCAGCAGCATCTGGTGAGCACGAAGAAGAGAACCAGCGTTGATATTATCTTAGAATCCGCGGAGCCAAGGGAGGTGCACCATTTTGCGACGCTGCTCGGCTTCGGCGCTTCGGCGATTAACCCCTATCTGGCGCAGGAGAGTATCAGAGAGCTGATTGACAATCGTATGCTGGATAAGGATTACTATGCGGCGGTGGACGATTACAACAGCGCGATTCTGCACGGCATTGTGAAGATTGCGTCCAAGATGGGCATTTCCACGATCCAGTCCTATCAGGGCTCGAAGATTTTTGAGGCGATCGGCATCGACAAAGAGGTGATCAACAAATACTTCACTAATACGGTGTGCCGGGTAGGCGGCATTACCTTGAAGGATATCGAGGAAGAGGTGGACACCTTGCACTCCATGGCGTTTGACCCGCTCGGTCTATCTACTGACCTGACGCTGGACAGCACGGGACATCACCAGATGCGCAGCGGTGCGGATGAACACCTGTACAACCCGGAGACCATACATTTACTACAGGAGTCAACCAGGCGTGGCGATTACGAATTGTTTAAGCAATATACCAAAGCGGTCAATAATGAGGAGAGCATCAAGAATCTGCGGGGGCTGATGGACTTCAATTACGCGAAGAAACCCGTGCCAATCGAGGAAGTGGAGAGTGTTGACACCATTGTCACAAGGTTTAAGACGGGCGCTATGTCCTACGGCTCCATCTCCAAGGAAGCGCACGAGACGATGGCGATTGCCATGAACCGTCTGCACGGCAAATCCAACTCCGGCGAGGGCGGGGAAGATAAGGAAAGACTGACGGTAGGAGCCGACGGCTTAAACCGCTGCTCAGCTATCAAACAGGTGGCAAGCGGACGGTTTGGCGTCACCAGCGAATACTTGAACAGCGCGCAGGAGATTCAGATTAAGATGGCGCAGGGGGCGAAGCCCGGCGAGGGCGGGCATCTGCCCGGCGGCAAGGTCTATCCGTGGATTGCCAAGACGAGACATTCCACGCCAGGCGTAGGGCTGATTTCCCCGCCGCCGCACCACGATATCTATTCGATTGAAGATTTGGCGCAGTTGATCTATGATTTGAAGAATGCCAATACCAAGGCGCGGATTTCGGTGAAGCTCGTTTCCGAAGCGGGCGTGGGCACGGTGGCGGCAGGCGTGGCAAAGGCGGGCGCGCAGGTGATATTGGTTAGCGGCTACGACGGCGGCACGGGCGCGGCTCCCCGTAATTCCATCCACAATGCGGGACTGCCCTGGGAACTGGGACTTGCGGAGACGCACCAGACGCTGATTCAGAACGGCCTTAGAAATAAAGTCCGTATTGAGACGGACGGGAAGTTAATGAGCGGGCGGGACGTGGCGATCGCGGCGATTCTCGGCGCGGAGGAGTTCGGCTTTGCGACAGCGCCCCTTGTGACCATGGGGTGTCTCATGATGCGCGTCTGCAATCTGGACACCTGTCCGGTGGGCGTGGCGACTCAGAATCCGGAGCTGCGCAAACGCTTTACGGGAAAACCGGAATATGTGGAGAATTTTATGCGGTTTATCGCGCAGGAACTGCGGGAGTATATGGCGAAGCTCGGTGTGCGCAAGGTGGATGAGCTGGTGGGCAGGACGGAGCTTTTGAAGGTGAAGGAGAACCTGACGGACCGCCAGCGCAAGGTGGATTTAGACTTGATTCTCAGCAACCCTTACGAGGGAAGCAAGGAGAAGTGTATTTTTGACCCGAAGCAGGTATACGATTTCCATCTGGAAAAGACGCTGGATGAGAAGGTGCTTCTAAAGCAGCTTTCCAAGGCTTTGGAGAGCGGGCAGAAGCGCAGTCTGGAGGTGGATGTGTCCAACACGGACCGCACCTTTGGCACCATTTTCGGCTCGGAGATCACGAGAAGGTTCGGCGATACGCTGGAGGAGGATTCTTACCACATCTTATGTAAGGGTTCCGGCGGGCAGAGCTTCGGCGCTTTTATTCCGAAGGGGCTGACGCTGGAGCTTGTGGGCGATTCCAACGATTACTTCGGCAAAGGCTTGTCCGGCGGCAAGCTGGTGGTCTATCCGCCGAAGGGCTCCGCCTTTAAGCAGGATGAAAATATCATTATCGGCAATGTGTCCCTCTACGGCGCGACCTCAGGCAAGGCATTTATTAACGGCGTGGCGGGCGAGCGGTTCTGCGTGCGAAACTCCGGCGCGATTGCGGTGGTGGAAGGCGTGGGAGACCACGGCTGCGAGTACATGACAGGCGGACGCGTGGTTGTTATCGGCTCCGTGGGCAAGAACTTCGCGGCGGGCATGAGCGGCGGCATCGCCTATGTGCTCGATGAGAACAACGACCTGTACACCAAGACCAACAAGGAAATGGTTTCCTCCTATGAGATTACCTCCAAGTATGATGTGCTGGAGCTGAAAGAGATGATTAAGGAGCATGTGGCTTACACTAATTCCGTCAAGGGAAAGGAGATTCTGGACAATTTCGGGGAGTATCTGCCGAAGTTCAAGAAGATCATCCCGCACGACTATGAGATCATGTTAAAGCTGATCGTGCAGATGGAGGAGAAGGGCTTAAGCGCGGAGCAGGCGCAGATTGAGGCTTTTTATAAAAAGGATAAGGAGAGGGCTTAAACGATGGGAAAACCGACAGGATTTATGGAATATGAGCGCAGGGTGTCCAAAGATGTGAGCCCCAGACAGCGCATAAAGAATTTTAACGAGTTTCACGAGCATCTGACGATGGAGGAGCAGCAGGAGCAGGGTGCGAGATGTATGGACTGCGGCGTGCCGTTCTGCCAGTCGGGCATGACGCTGTGCGGCATGACATCAGGGTGTCCCCTGCACAATCTGGTGCCGGAGTGGAACGATCTGGTCTATACGGGTAACTGGGAGCAGGCGTATAATCGTCTGCATAAGACAAACAATTTTCCTGAGTTTACGTCGAGAGTCTGTCCGGCGCTCTGTGAGGCGGCATGTACCTGCGGCTTAAACGGCGACCCGGTCTCTACGAAGGAAAATGAGTATGCCATCATTGAATATGCTTACGAAAAAGGCTATGCGGCAGCGAAACCACCCAAGGTGCGAACCGGCAAGAAAGTGGCGGTGGTGGGCAGCGGTCCCTCCGGGCTGGCGGTGGCGGATCAGCTTAACAGGCGCGGGCATCTGGTGACGGTGTTTGAGCGTTCCGACCGCATTGGCGGGCTTTTGATGTACGGCATTCCCAATATGAAGCTGGGGAAACACATCATTGACCGCAAGCTCAAGGTCATGGAGGAGGAGGGTGTGACCTTCGTGACAAACAGCAATATCGGCAAGGATGTGAAGGCGGAGAAACTGCTGAAAGAATTTGACCGGGTGGTGCTCTGCTGCGGCTCATCCAATCCCCGCGATATCAGCGCGCCGGGCAGGGACGCCAAGGGCATCTACTTTGCGGTGGATTTCCTGGCAGCCAACACAAAGAGTCTGCTTGACTCGGATTTTGCGGATAAAAAGTATGTGGACACGAAGGATAAAAACGTGGTCATCATCGGCGGCGGCGATACCGGCAACGACTGCGTGGGCACGGCGATCCGCCACGGGGCGAAATCCGTGGCTCAGATTGAGATGATGCCCAAGGCACCCGATACGAGAGCCGACAACAACCCGTGGCCCGAGTGGCCCAAGGTCTGCAAGACGGATTACGGTCAGCAGGAAGCCATCGAGGTTTACGGGCATGATCCCCGCATCTACGAGTCCACGGTGAAAGAGTTTGTGAAAGATAAAAACGGGAATCTGAAAGCGGTAAAAATCGTCTCGCTGACCTGGGAGAAGGATGCCAAGACGGGACGCATGAACATGAAGGAGATTGAGGGATCCGAAAAGACGCTGGATGCGGAGATCGTGTTGATTGCGGCAGGATTCCTTGGCAGCCAGAAGTATGTGACAGACGCTTTCAAGGTGGAGCTGGACGGCAGGACGAATGTAAAGACGGAGACGGGCAGATTTAAGACCAGCGTGGACCGCGTATTTACGGCGGGCGACATGCATACGGGGCAGTCGCTTGTGGTGAAGGCGATCCGCCAGGGCAGGGAGTGCGCGAGGGAAGTGGACGAGAGCCTGATGGGGTATACGAATCTGTATGTGCAGTGATGAATGATTGAGGTAAAGTGTGTAAGCTGGTAATGTAAGGGCTTACACATTTTATTTTGTCGGTTTTGCTTCAAAAATTATGCGGTATAATTTCTATTTGGAGGCAAAAATGAGGAAATCTGCAATTTTATAAAATGGCTGGAGAAAAATGTGGAAATCTGCAGGGCTGTTTGTGAAATAAGGGGAGTGAAATTTGCGGAAAGGAATGGTATACTAATCTCGGTATAGCATTCTTTTTATTTTAGGTAAGGAAAACAGGAAAATGAAACTATCATTCAGACATCGCGAAAAACCAGAACTGCATAAGGAAGGGAACGCATGGAAAAAGCGGGCGGTACTGATCGCGTCCGCGCTTGCCGGGGCAACCCTTCTTGTCCTGCTGATCGTCTATATAGCGGGGCTGAACCGTTACCAGAGCTGCTTCTTAAACGGCACGGTGATCGACGAGGTGGATGTGTCCGGCATGTCGATCTCTGAGCTGGAGGAGCAGATCGGGAAGTATTCGCTACGGGTCATAGAGCGGCAGGCGGACGGCACGACGCTGGAGGAGGAGATACCGGGAAGCGAGATCGGGATTTCCTATGTTTCCACAGAACCGCTTCAGGCTGTTTTACAGGGACAGAACCGCTATCTGTGGTTTTTAAGGCACGATGCGGATTATACGACGGATGTGCCGCCTTTTTATGAGGAGTCGGCGCTTCTGGAAAAAATAGATGCGCTGCGGGGATTTCAGGAAGACTTTATCAGGGAGCCGGCAGACGCGTACATAGCGGATTATGTGCCGGGGAGCGGTTTCGCGCTGGTGGCGGAGGAAAAGGGAAACCGCCTGAACCGGGAAAAGACCATAGAAGCGATAAAGGCAGCGGTGAACGGACTGGAAGAGCAGGTGGATCTGGAGGCGGCAGGATGCTACGAGGAACCGAAGGTCACTTCGGAGGATACGGTTCTGGGGGATATGTACGCGAAACTGCAGAACTATATGAATACTGTCATTACCTATACATTTGGGACGGAGCGGGAGGTTTTGGATCCAGATACCGTGGCTGGCTGGATTGTGCGGAAAGGGAACCGGGCTGAACTTGACCCGGAACTGGTGAAGGAGTATGTCAATTCTCTGCGGAAAAAGCATGACACCGTTTTTCATAAGAGAAAGTTTATGACCAGCTATGGGCAGGAAGTGACGATTGATCTGGGAGATTATGGCTGGTGGATGGATGTCGGACAGGAGACGCAGGAGCTGATCGGGCTGCTCGAGCGGGGCGAGGGCGGAGAGCGTGTGCCTGTTTACAGACAGACGGCGGCCTCCTATGAGTCGCCCGACTACGGGGATTCCTATGTGGAGATTAATCTGACGGCACAGCATATGTTTTTATATCAGAACGGGGAATGCGTTCTGGAGTCGGATTTTGTGTCAGGCAATCCGGGCAAAGGAAACGCCACGCCGCCGGGAATTTACGGGATCACTTACAAGGAGCGCAACGCCACGCTAAACGGTGAGACTTACAGCACGCCGGTCAACTTCTGGATGCCTTTTAACAATAATGTCGGAATGCATGACGCGACGTGGAGAAGCGAGTTTGGCAGGAACATCTACATGACAAACGGTTCCCACGGCTGTGTCAACCTGCCCTACGCGGTGGCGCAGGAGATCTACGGCTATGTGGAGAAGAATACCCCTGTCATCTGCTATTATCTGCCGGGGACGGAGCCGGAACCGCTGGAGGAGATACCCTTGGAAACGGAGCCGGGACTTGAGCCGCCTGCGGGGACGCCAGAAGGGACGCAGGTTTTACCGGGGACGGGACAGCCGGGAGGAACGCCGGTCGTGCCGGAAACAGGACAGCCGGAAGGCACTCCGGCCGTGCCGGAGGCTGCTCCGTCGCCCGAAGCGGTTCCCCAGCCGGAGGGGCAGTAAATAGATGAGAAACCCGTTTGCAGCCGGAAATCTCCAGTCCCGGTTCAGGCGGGTTTTCACATATTAATCGAATCCATATGTGAAATTCATTTCCGCGATTACAGAAAGCGGGGAACTGGTATTTTATGACCCACTGACAGCCTCCACTACGCGTACTTCGTGGATGGACAGCAGCTTGGACGGGTGTCCAGAATGCCCGGTTCTATCAGACGGGTGGCGGCGGACGCGCCGCTGGATGTGATACCGGTGTTGGTGCGGAAAAAATAGTCATAGGAATCATGGTAACCCTGCGGAGAATATACGGCCGCAGGGTTTTTGTGCTAATTCAGCAAAAAACTTACTGTTTCTCATAAGTTTTTTTATAATAAGTAAAAACTTAGGGAAATATGAAAGTTTTTACTTAGTTCTCGTAAAAAGTGTGGAAAAAGTATTTGTAATCCACAGCGGTTCAAGATATGATTTAAAAAGGAAGTGTCGATAAATCGGGAAGGAAAACGGACATGAACGGCAGCAGAAGATACGAATATGTGATGGACGAGGCGGAGATACGGGAATTTTGCCTGCGCGCTTTTCTGGAACAGCTGAAATGCAGTAAGAAGACAGGAATCCGGCTCTTAGTCATTCTGGCGGCGGAGCTTTTGCTGGTTCCCGAGGCGGCGGCACTGACGGTTCTGCTGATGGCGGTGACGGTGGCGGCGGTGGGCATTTACAACTATGCAGCTACGTCGAAGATTCTGAGAGGGCAGCCTGGAAGCGTCTGGATCGAGGACGGCAGACTGAAGGCGCAGAGAAGGGACTACGTCGAGATTCCCTGCCGGGATATAAAGCTGCTCCGCAGGACAAAGCGCCTTCTTATGATGGGGTATATGCAGGGAGCCAGGCGACCGGTATGGTTTATGATACCGCTGCGCTCTTTCCGGGACGGACATGAGGTGGACCTGTTTCTGGCAGCGCTGCGGGATCCCGTGACACAGGAAAATTACTATGACCAGGCATATCTTCGTTTTCAATTTCAGATTGACGGGGAGAGATGGGTGCGCCTGCAGAAGGGGGCGGCTGATCTGATAAACGGCGGCAGTCTGGGAAGGAGCGCGCGGACCAACGGGATACTAATATGGGGCAGTGTGATGACGGTTGTTCTGACGGTTGTCTCCTGTCTGATTTCCGGGCGGTTTCACTGGATGTTCGTCTGTTACGGATTTGTGTTGGCGGTTTTGATGTGTCTGCGGCTTTGCTGCCTCGACCCCGAAAAACCGATCAGAAATCAGTTAAAGCAGCCGGAGGTGGCGGCGCGCGCCTGCGGGCTCTGGCAGGTTTCCCTGACGGAGGAAGGGGTCAGTCTGGCTATGCCTGCGGGTATTAGAAATGTGTATTTGTGGGCGTCGCTCGCTTGGCTGCTGGAGACGGAGGAGGCGTTTTATCTCTTTCATAAAGATAAAAAACACTTTGTCATGATTGCAAAAGAGAGTTTTCTGAGCTGGGATCAGGTGGATCTGTTTCATAGGATATGCGCGGATCATGGAATACAAAAAATTGTGCCGAAAAAGGCGCGCTATGTACCGGGATGGCTGATATGGACGCTTTTAGGAGTGTTCCTGCTGGCGCTCTTTGGGATTGTCATGGTAAGAGCTTTTCTGACGGAAAGGGACGAGCCGGGTGTTGTTTCAGTGGATGTTTACGAGCGCGTTCCCCTGGAGGAACAGGTGGAGGTGCTGGAGTCGCTCGGGCTGCAAGTGCCGGAGGAAACGGCTGCGTCCGTCCGAAGCTCCATGGAGGAATACGGGATGTATGATCTGGTGGAGGAAAGCCCGTATACCTGGCTTTTGACGGATATGGGCGCGCCGACGTATGACGAAGAGTGGAATGTGACGGGATACGCCGCCGACGTATTCTGGTTTGATTTTGAAGGCTTTGATATTTCCACGGATTATATCGATATCCTGAACGGTATGCTTGCGCTGGCGGAGGGAAGCTGTCTCGATGATGTGACGGATATTCGGGAAGATATGACGGATGCGGACTGGGAGAGCGGAAGAGGGACGGTCACGGTAAGCCTGCGGTGGAAGGGGGAACCGTATGAGTGGGATATGGAGATGTACAATGACTGGATCGACGTAAGTGTCCTTGGTATACTCAACCCGCTTTTGGAACAGGAGGGTTCACAGGAATACTTTTATGCCACGGGGGATAACGGGCAGGGCGCCATTGTCTTTTTCTGTACGCAGGAGTGGGCGGAGCAGTTTACACAGAAAACAGGGCTTGTACTGGAAAAGATGGATTGATTGATTTGAGTCACAGCAGAGCGGAACCATGGCGGTTACCATAAAACGTTAGGAGGGAAAGGTATGAAATTCACGGAAGGGTACTGGGTGCGCAGCGAAAATATGGCGCCGTCCTATGCAGCGCAGGGTTTTTATGCGGAAAAGACGGAGAGAGGGATGCGGATCGTTGCGCCGGAGAGAAAGATTTTAAGCAGAGGCGACGCACAGAATATCACAACAATCACTATTGACTTCATTGCTTTCGCCGAGAATAACATCTTGGTTAAGGCAAGACATTATGAGGCATACGAGGACAGAGAAGCGAGGTTTGACTTAAATGGTCAAAACGTGCCTTTTACCGCGGAGATTACGGACGACGAGGCGGTTATGACGAGCGGGGCAGTGACTGTAAGAGTCAATAGGCAGGAGGGTACCTACCGTTTTGAGTCGGAGGGAAAAGTAATCACGGAATGTGGGTTTCGGAATCTGGGCTATATCCGCTGGGGGAAGCAGCCGAGCACCATGTTCCCGAGGGAGAATTATCTTTCCGAGCGCCATGAGCCCTATATGGTTACGGAGCTTTCCCTGAAAGCGGGCGAGCGGGTATACGGTCTTGGCGAGCAGTTTACGTCCTTTGTGAAAAACGGGCAGGTGGTGGAGATGTGGAACGAGGACGGCGGCACCTCCTCACAGGTCTCCTACAAGAGCGTACCCTTTTATATGACAAACGAAGGCTACGGGATCTTTGTGGATCACACCACGCCGGTTTCCTTTGAGGTCGCCAGCGAGAAGGTGGCGTATGTGGGATTTTCCGTGCCGGGCGAGGAGATCCGCTATCATTTCATCTATGGACCGACGCCGAAGGCGGTGCTTGTCAGATATACGGATATGACGGGGAAACCGGCGCTGCCGCCCGCATGGAGTTTCGGGCTCTGGCTGACCACTTCCTTTACGACCAAATATGATGAGGAGACGACAGGTTCCTTTATCGATGGGATGGCGGAGCGGAACATTCCTTTGCGGGTGTTTCACTTTGACAGCTACTGGATGAAAGCGCTGCGCTGGTGCGACTTCGAGTGGGATGACCAGACGTTTTCCGATGTGAAAAATATGCTTGCGAGGTATAAGAAAGAGAAGGGATTGAAGATATGCGTCTGGCTGAATCCTTATATTGCGCAGGGGACGCCGCTTTTCAGGGAAGGTGTGGAGAAAGGCTATTTTCTGATGCGGGCGGACGGCAGGGGCGTGAAGCAGATTGACTTCTGGAACCCGGGTATTGCGATTGTGGATTTTACCAATCCAGAGGCGAAGGAATGGTATGTGGGGAAGTTAAAAAACCTCCTCGATATGGGTGTGGACTGCTTTAAGACCGATTTTGGCGAGCGGATTCCCATCGACGTGACGTATCACGACGGGTCCGACCCTGTGAGCATGCACAACTATTATGCGTATCTCTATAACAAGGCGGTCTTTGAGATGCTGCGGGAAGTAAAGGGAGTGGGCGAGGCGGTGCTGTTTGCCAGAAGCGCCACCGCCGGGTGCCAGCAGTTCCCGGCGCACTGGGGCGGCGACTGTTCGGCGTCCTACCCGTCTATGGCGGAGACGCTGCGGGGCGGTTTGAGCTTTGCCATGAGCGGTTTTTCTTTCTGGAGCCATGATATCTCCGGCTTTGAGAAGACGGCGTCGCCGGATATTTATAAGAGGTGGGTACAGTTTGGCATGTTTTCTTCCCACAGCAGGCTGCACGGTTCGCAGACCTACCGGGTGCCATGGCTGTTTGACGAGGAGGCATGCGATGTACTGCGGTATTTTACCAATCTCAAATGCCGTCTGATGCCGTATCTGTACAGGCAGGCGGCAATTTCCCACGAGACGGGCATCCCCATGATGCGTCCCATGGTGCTGGAATTTTCGGATGAGCCGGGCGTAAAGGATCTGGACATGCAGTATATGTTTGGGGATTCTCTCCTTGTGGCGCCGATTTTCCGGGAGAACGGCGTGGGAGAGTATTATTTGCCGGAGGGAAGGTGGACGCATCTTCTGAGCGGGGAAGAGAGAGAAGGCGGACGCTGGTACCGGGAGACTTACGACTATTTCTCCCTGCCGCTCTTTGTGCGGGAAAACACCTTGCTCGCCATGGGCGGCAATGAGAAACTGCCGGATTATGACTACACGGAGGGGCTGGAGCTGCATCTGTATGCGCTTGCGGACGGCGCGGAGGCTGTTTGCAAGATTACTGACTTGACCGGTCAAGTTGTGATGACGGCGAAGGCTTCGCGGCAGGGAGAGAAGATTTCCTTTGAGACAGACCACCCGGAGAAGGAACCGACGCTCGTGGTTCACGGCATGGAGGAGGTTTCTGCGGTGGAAGGCGGGGTGAAGGCTGTGCGGGAGCTGCACGGGGAGCGGATGACAGGCAAGAAAAGTTATGTAAACTTATAGAATGCCGCCGGACGATTTGAACTGTATGTAAACGACAGGCTTAGTCGGGGAGAACTGACTTTTTCACAAAACAAACGAAAAGAGGAGAATTTATGGATAACGGGAATTTGACACAGTACTTCAAGAGTATCGTTGACCAGGACAGATGCGCGGTGGTGATCTGCAATACGGCGCATGAGATCATTTACATGAATCCGGCGGCAGCAGAGCGGTATGCCAAGCGGGGCGGCGCCGCCCTAGTGGGGCAGAGCCTTTTGAACTGCCATAACGCGCAGTCCGTGGAGCAGATCGGAAAGGTTGTGGCATGGTTTGGGGAGAGCACAGACCACAATAGTATCTATACTTTCCGCAACGAGAAAGAAAATAAGGACGTCTACATGGTTGCCCTGCGGGATGAGGACGGGACGCTGATCGGGTATTACGAGAAGCACGAGTACCGGGATGTGGAGACGCGCGCGAGGTATGATTTCCAGTGAGGCGGTTCCTGCGAGTTGTCAACTGTCATTCAAAAGAGGTTGACAATGTTTTTCCTCCGTGCTAAGATAATAACACGAAAGAAAAGCATGTGCCGCAGCATATGGATAAGGAGGAAGCGCATGAATCGTGAAATGCGTGTAGAGACAGATAATATACAGACAAGGGAAGAGAGACGTGGAAAGACTTATGATATGGCATATATCGGCTTATTCGTAGGGCTGATGGCGGTCTGCTCATGGATTTCCGTTCCCACGGCGATTCCGTTTACCCTGCAGACTTTTGCGGTCTTTCTGGCGGTGACGATTCTGGGCGGGAAACGCGGCACATTGGCGATTGTTGTCTATTTACTGCTTGGAATGGTGGGGGTTCCGGTTTTTGCGGGATTTTCCGCTGGACCGGGCGTGCTGTTTGGCACGACGGGAGGGTATCTGATCGGTTTCATCTTTTCGGGCCTGCTCATGTGGCTGATGGAGAGGATAGCTGACAGGAAACTCTGGGTGCAGATGCTTTCCATGCTTCTCGGCATGGTGACGTATTATATCGTCGGCACGGTCTGGTTCATGTTTGTGTATGGGAATACAAACGGACCGGTGAGTCTGCTGACGGCGCTTGGCTGGTGTGTGTTTCCCTTTGTGGTTCCGGATCTGGTCAAAGCGGCGCTTGCGCTGAGTTTCGGCAACGCATTGAGAAAGCCTCTCGCGAGGTTAGTGTGAGAAGTACTTCGAAAACTCAGCAGCAAAGGCTGCCTCGTTAAGAAGTACTAAGTCTCACACAGGAGAATGCCTGAAAAGCGGCATTCCCCGCACTAAAAAGGAGCATATAAAATGGTATACAGGATCAGGGCACATCATGGCATGTGCTTTTCCTTTTTTCAGGGGAAAGGCTACAGCGGTGAATTTACGGAAAACATGTGGGAGATGAAGAGAAAGCTGGCGAAGAATCCGGATGTGATTCTTCTCGACAGCACGGACGACGTGTGCGCGCATTGTCCCAACAATCAGGAGGGGGTCTGTATTTCAGCCGGTAAGGCGGATGCATATGACAGACAGGTGCTTGCCAGATGCGGGCTTGCTGCCGGATGCCAGATCAGATGGGAGGAGTTTGCGCGCCTTGTGGAGGAGCGCATCCTGTCCACCGGCAGCCGCCAGGAGATATGCGGAGACTGCCAGTGGACCGAGCTTTGCGGTTTATAATAATTGGATGCCGTTTGCCAGCGCTTCCTTCGTGACTTCCACCGGCCAGAGGGAGCACTGTACCTCGCCGATATGTGCCTTGCGCAGGAAGAACATACAGATTCTTGACTGTCCGATGCCGCCGCCGATGGTGAAAGGAAGGGTCTCGTCGATGATGCCCTTCTGGAAAGGCAGCTTGGCGCGCTCGGGGCATCCTGCCTTGTCAAGCTGGGAGAGAAGCGCGTCCTTGTCCACGCGGATACCCATGGAGGACAATTCCAGCGAGATGTCGAGCACAGGATAATAGACCAGAATGTCCGCGTTGAGCGTCCAGTCGTCGTAATCCGGCGCGCGGCCGTCATGCTTTTCGCCGGAAGCCAGTAAATCGCCGATCTGCATGAGGCAGACCGCGCCTTTTTCTCTCGTAATCAGATATTCCCGCTCCTTCGGCGTCGTGCCCGGGTAGAGGTCTTCTAACGCCTGTGTGGTGATGAAAAAGATGTCGTGGGGCAGGATCTCGTCTATGTAATCGTATTGGATCGCCATGTACTTTTCTGTTTTACGAAGCGCCTTGTAGACCGTCTTTACCGTCTCTTTCAGATAATCGAGACACCGTTCCTCGCGGGAGATGACCTTTTCCCAATCCCACTGATCCACATAGATGGAGTGGATATTATCTGTCTCCTCGTCCCTGCGGATGGCGCTCATGTCGGTGTAAAGCCCTTCGCCATGGGAAAAGCCGTATTTGCCTAGAGCCATACGTTTCCATTTCGCCAGGGAGTGCACGATCTCTGCGGGGGCGTCCTCCTGTTCCTTGATGCCGAAAGTGACGGGTCGCTCCACGCCGTTTAAGTTATCGTTAAGCCCCGATGACGGCTCCACGAATAGAGGGGCGGATACCCGCAGCAGATGCAGCCTTTCGGCAAGCTGCACCTGAAAAAAGTCTTTCACCGTCTTGATGCCGATCTGGGTGTCGTGCAGATTCAGCGCAGACCTGTAATCCTGTGGAATAATTAAATTGTCCATGTGATACCTCGCTTTTTGTACGGTCTGTATGACCGTTATTTACTTATTATTTAACTGCTTTTACGGCAGGAAAGCAAGGAAAAATTTTACCATGTCTTTTCAAGCGTTGTGTTCCAGTCCAGCGCAAAGGGATTGTCGGAGGAGGATTTCAGGTCTTCGTAGATATCGCGGCGTTCGTCGCTGCTCTCTTCCGACCAGTATTCATACCCGGCGAAGTAGCTTTCCATGAAGCTGTCCCACGAATCAAAGGTAGTCTGGATTGTCTCCGCAAGCGCCAGCGACTGGTCCAGTGATTCTTCCAACGTATAGTAGTCAGCCAGATAGTAATAGCTTAAAAGCCACATGGCGCGGCTGTAATCCCAGGCGGCTGCGGCATTTTCGCCATGCTGTTCATAGAGGGAGAACCATTCGGCATATTGCTCAGCCTGCTGTTCATCCAGATCAAAACTTGAAAGGATTGCCTCTGCCCGTTGGTCTTCGGAAACATCCGCAAGCCCTATTTCCGCAAGATAAGCCAATTCTTCCGCCAGCGGAATGCGGTGTCCCTCCTCCAGAAGCCACTGGAGTGATTCGTCGGCGGACACCCGGTCTGTGACGTCCCACGTATTTTCCAGAAGCGCTTTGGCAATCGTTTTTTCGGCGATATTCGGGCTGTCCCCGCCGTATACCCGGTAGTCTCGCTGATTCAGCACAGTCAGAACCGCATGGGTATTGTTGAACCACTGGATGGTATCGGAAGTGGGTGCCGTTGCCTTTCCGCAGCCTGTCAGTGTCAGTGCAAGAATCATAATGACTGAAACGGTCATTTTCAACAGTTTCGTTGTTTTCTTCATTTTGCTAATCCTCCTGTAAAAATTTTCTTATCCTTCTTACAAGAGACAGTATAACAGAATGGCAGGTGAGTTTCCAGCATGGCGTCAGCGATTGCGTACTTAATTTTATTGTTTACAGATCGTGCCGACAATTTTCTCGACGGTTTCTGTCAGGGCGTGACGCTCGGCATGATGATCGTCGGTGTGGTTATGACGAGCAAATACGCGGCAAAGATCAGGGCATTTAAAAAAAGAATTTTGGCAAAATGATTGCAGGGCAACCCTTTTGTAGGCAGAAAAAACCTGTGGTAAAATATTTGACGAAAAAAACGCAGGAGGAATAGAGTCATGAATTTTTTTGCAAATCGAAAGCTTGCTACCCGGATCGGCATCATTACCACAGCGCTTATTTTTGCAGGGATGCTTCTGCTTTGGTATATTGTCTCAGACCGGATCTCGACGATGGTCGAGAGCAACATTACAAACCAGATGATGGATGTTGTGGAATCCAGAGCGTCCATCATCAACGATTACGTGGCGTCCGCGGAGGAGTATATGACGGCGTTCGCGCTCGGAAGCGAAGTGCATGATCTCCTCGGCTCGCCGGATGATCCGGCTCTGCAGGAGAACGCGCAGCGTTACAAGGAGGATTTTGCAGGCGTCAAGGGAATTTTTGAAGGTCTGTATATCGCTACGCCGGACACACATGTGCTGACACATACGGACAGCAACGTGGTCGGTATCACAACCAGAAGCGGCGATTCCCTGAAGGAGTTTCAGAATACCATTCTGGCGGAGCCGAAACTGACCAATCTGGGCATCATGCAGTCTCCCGGTACGGGAAGCATGATTATATCCATGTACCAGCCCATTTTTGAAGGACAGGAGTGTATCGGCTATGTGGGCGCAGGCGGGAACTTATCTGTACCATTCGGATGAATCCCTTCTGAATACGGAGACCACCGATCCCGGCTATCTGGAAATTATCCGCCGGATCAGGGACTGGAATCCTTCTACGGGCGGAGCGATGAGATCGGCATGATCGCGCAGACCATCCACCATGTCTGTGACTGCCTGCGGAAGACCATCGACGATATCGGACGGATATTAGGGGAAATGGCGGACGGCAATATAGCCGTGGACGTGGAGAGAAACATTGTGAAAACCATTGAAGATATTGCGTTCCAGACAAACATTCTGGTGCTGAACGCGTCAGTCGAGGCAGCAAGGGCAGGGGAGGCAGGAAGGGGCTTTGCCGTTGTCTCGGGAGAAGTGAGAAGCCTTGCGTCCAAGTCGTCCCAGGCGGCGCAAAATACGGGCGTGCTGATCAGCCGCTCGACACAGGACGTAAAGTCCGGGACAGAGTCCACGGGAGACGCGATATCCGCGATGCAGGTCATCAGTGAGTGCGTGCAGTCCATCAAGGCGCTGATGGATGAAATCGCCAGCGCCAGCGTGCAGCAGTCGGAGATGATCGTTTCCGTGGAAAATAGGATCAAGGAAGTATCCAGAGTGACAGAGACCAATTCCTCCGCAGCCGAAAAGAGCGCGGAGGTTTCCAACGAATTATCCGGTCAGGCAAAGACGCTGAACCGCCTCATAGGCCAGTTCCGCATCCGGTAAAAAATCGAAGCTAAAAAAGTTCCCGGGAACAGTCATCTTTTTGTGGTTTGATGGCTGCTTCCGGGATTTTTGTGTCCGTGTGCCGGACGGCTTCGGGCGGAATATTTTGTTTTATTTATGTCCCGGTATTACAGGGAAATGCCGAACGACTGCAAAAGCAGCAGGAACAGAAGCAATGGTGCGATTACCGTAATCATCGCAATATACAGGCGTTTTCTGCCGAACTTATATCCGCCCAGGGTCACTTCGTCAATGATGACCTTGGGTTTTACAACCCATCCGATCAGGATGCAGGTCAGAAGCGCCACAAGCGGCATCAGGCAGTTGTTGCTGACATAGTCCATGACGTCCAAAATCTGGCCTACGGAGCCGTTAGGCAGCTGCAACTCAAAGTAGAAGAAGTTATAACCGAAACATACAATTGTCCCGACAATGATTCCGTAGACAGTCACGAGCGCAGTGCTCTTATTTCTGGACAGATGGAACTTGTCCATCAGACTGGCAACGATCGCCTCCATGATGGAAACAGCGGAAGTCACCGCCGCAAATGACACCATCACAAAGAACAGGATGCCGACGACGGTCCCGACCCATCCCATCGCTGCAAAAATCTTCGGCAGGGAGATAAACATAAGTCCCGGTCCGGCGGACATGCCCTCGGTTCCCATGAAAACATAGACCGCAGGGACGATCATCATTCCAGCAAGCAGTGCCACCACGGTATCAAAAATTTCAATCTGGTTGATGGAGGGCATCAGATCGACGTCCTTTTTCACGTAGGAGCCGTATGCCACCATGATGCCCATGGCGACGCTGATGGAGTAAAACAGCTGCCCGAGAGCGTCCATAACCACCAGGAAAAAGTCCTGCAGGGTAACGCCCTCGAAGCTTGGCAGCAGATAAATTTTCAGCCCTTCCAGTCCTGTTCTTTCCAGTCCTGACGCGTCCGTGTGGCGGAGCGTCAGCGCGTAAACAGAAATGCCGATAATCAGGACGAGGAGCAGGGGCATGATAAATTTGCTGGCACGCTCAATACCGTTGTCCACGCCGCCGAAAATAATAATTGCGGACAGAATCGTAAATATCACCATAAAGACCACAGGGCTGACCTGCTGGGAAATAAAACCGGTAAAATAACCGTCCGCAGCGGCGTCCGCGGTTTTCCCGGTGACAAAGACCGTGAGATACTTTAATACCCACCCGCCGATAGCGAGATAATAGGGTAAAATAATAATTGGGACAAGACTTGCCAGAATGCCGAGCCCCTTCCATTTCGGGTGGATCACACCGTATGCGGTCAACGGACTCTGCGCTGTCTTACGTCCGATGGCGATCTCCGTGGTGAGCAGGGTGAATCCAAAAGTCAGCGCCAGGATGATATAGCAGAAAATAAATAATCCGCCGCCGTCCTTTGCTGCCAGATAGGGGAACCGCCAGATATTACCGAGCCCCACCGCGCTGCCTGCCGCAGCCAGGACAAAACCGAGTTTGCCCGTAAAATTTCCTCTTGCCTTATTTGTTTCCATCTTTCCGTTCCTTTCTCTTTCACATTCGCAGGTAATAGTCTGATTATACTGTAAGAACTCCTATTGCGCAATGCTTTTTACAAAAACAAGAACAAATGTTCTAAAAAGGCTTGCAATGTGATTACGGATGTGTTAAGATACTGATACAAAACAAGAACGTACGTTCTGGCAGCGGAAATAGAACGCGCAGGTTTGTGGGTGAATTTGGAGAGACGGTTGGGCAGAGGAGCGTGGATGAGATGGATGTCAGAATTGCGCCGCAGATGTCGGTCATGGATAAACTGAAAATACTTGGCGACGCGGCGAAGTATGATGTGTCGTGCAGCTCCAGCGGCTCTTTTCGGAAGAACGACGGGCAGGGCATCGGCAATACCGTGGCGGCGGGGCTGTGCCACAGCTTTGCGGCGGACGGCAGATGTGTTTCCCTGCTGAAAATTCTTTTTACAAACGAGTGTATTTATGACTGCAGGTACTGTGTCAACCGCTGTTCCAACGATGTGCCGCGCGCCTCCTTCACACCGGACGAGGTGTGCGAGCTGACGATGGAGTTTTACAGGCGCAATTATATAGAAGGCCTGTTTCTAAGCTCGGGGATTTTGTACAGCCCCAATTACACGATGGAGCTGATCTGCGAGACGGTACACAGGCTGCGCACCCTGCACCGATTTCAGGGATACATCCATGTCAAGGCGATTCCCGGGGCGGATCCGATTCTGATTCAGCGTGCGGGTTATCTTGCAGACCGCATGAGCGTGAATCTGGAGATGGCGACGGCGGAAGGGCTGCGGGCGGTGGCACCCAATAAGCACCGCAAAAATATTTTAAAACCCATGCGCCAGATCCAGGAGGGTATCACGGAGAATAAAAACGAGATTACCTTATACAAACATGCGCCCCATTTCTGTGAGGCGGGACAGTCCACCCAGATGGTGATCGGCGCGCTGCCGGAGAGCGATTACCAGATCATGTCGGTGGCGGAAAGTCTTTATGACAAGTTTTCCTTAAAGCGGGTGTATTATTCGGCATTCGTAAATGTGAATGAGGAAAAGGACCTGCCCGCTCTTGCGGGAGGACCTCCGCTGCTTCGGGAACACAGGCTGTACCAGGCGGACTGGCTCCTGCGGTTCTATGACTTTAAGGTGGATGAACTTTTGACGGCGGACCGACCGAATTTCAATACGGCGATTGACCCGAAGGCGGACTGGGCGGTGCGCCATCTGGAATGTTTTCCGGTGGAGATCAACCGGGCGGATTACCATCTGCTCTTGCGGATTCCGGGCGTGGGCGTCAAGAGCGCGAGGCGGATCGTGGCGGCGAGACGGTTCGGCAGTCTGACCTTTGAGGATTTGAAGAAGATTGGCGTGGTATTGAAACGCGCACTCTATTTTATCACCTGCAACGGCAGGATGATGTATCCGACGAAGCTGGAAGAACAGTATATCGTGCGGAATCTCACCTATCAGAATCAGATGGGCAGGGGAGAGAAGCTGCCTTTTATGACGGACGGCACGACTTACCGCCAGATGTCCCTGTTTGATATGGCTGGATTTGGGTAATAATTTAGAACGATTTTGGGGAAAGGGAATACATTTATATATGGAAGAAAAATATCTGGTCTGCGAGGATTCTCTGGAAGGGATATTCACCGGGATTTACGACGCCTACGCCTTGAGGGAGGGGCATGAGCATGTGCATATTCAGGTAGGTGAGGAGGAGAATCTGCGGCTGTTTGCGACTTATGTGCATATTTTCCCGGATCCTGTCAAGACTGAAAAGGTGGCGGATACGCTTAAAGTGCGTCTGGGGGAGCATGTGTATCATTCTCTCTGCCGGGCAGTTGCCTCGTGTTATCCCGATAAGGGGGAGGCGGTCTATAAGACGGTGGTAGACGCGCTTACAGCCGGCAGCGGCAGCAGGGTGATGGAAAACCTTCGTAATCCCTATGTGGCGAGATGTTTTGAGCTGGCGCGGTTTACGGCTAACGAAGCGCATTACGAGATCGAGTTTCTCAGGTTTCAGGAGCTTGCAAATACAAAAATCGCGAGAGACGGGGTTCTTTTTGCGCGGATCGGACCGAAAAATAATGTGATACCTTTTATAATGCCGCACTTTGCGGACAGACTGAGTATTGAGAATTTTATGGTTTATGATGAAAACCGAAGACTTTTCGGCGTCCATCCCGCAAGGGAGGAATGGTATCTGGTGACGGCGGGGGATGCGTTTGTCCTGAAAGATCCTGCTTATTCTGAAAAGGAGGAGAGCTATCAGGAACTGTTCCGCGCATTCCATCGGACGATCGGTATCAGAAGCCGGGAAAACAGGAAGCTGCAGAGGCAGATGTGTGCGTACCGTTACCAAGATTATATGGTGGAATTTCAGCAAACCTGATAAATTTCAGCGTTGCGGGGAGCGGGAAATGGCACATAATAGGCAGATTTCACAAAAAACGATTTGAGTTTCAAAATAATTATGTAAAGTTGTGAAAAATGCCCAGAAGATGCCAAAATTGTACAAAAATTGAAACAAAAATACCTCTTTACAAATGAAATCAATGGAGTATAATCTACTCACATGAGGAGCTTGAAAACGTTTTTCTATGTGTGCCCTTCGCATACATACGTGAAAAGGAAGGTGAAAGTTATGCAACACAAAATCAAATTGAGACCGGATGAGGTAAAGGACTTCGTGTCCGCAGCGACCAAGTGTGACTGTGACGTGGATATCTTTTACAACAGCTTTATCGTGGATGCGAAATCCATCATTGGCGTATTGGGACTGAATTTCAATCAGATTTTAACCGTTGCGTACAATGGCTACGAACCGGATTTTGAGAGACATCTCAGAAAATGGGCGGTAGCGGTATAGATTTCGGCTACAGAGATCGAACACATTGACTCCCTATGTAAGATAACGTAAGATTATCTTATGTAGGGAGTCTTTCTTATGCGCATGGTTAAGAGGTAGAGATATGGAAGTACGCATTTCCGTGCGGAGCCTGGTGGAATTTATTCTGCGCTCCGGTGATATTGACAATCGAAGAGCGGCGTCACCCGAAAATGCCATGCAGGAGGGCGGACGGATTCACCGCATGATCCAGCGGCGGATGGGTCCGTCCTATCAGGCGGAGGTGCCTCTTTCTTACGCTTATGACGCGGGAGAGTATGAGATTATTGTGGAGGGGCGGGCTGACGGTATTATCACGGAGCAGTCGGTACAGAGAGTGGCGGTTACCATAGATGAGATTAAGGGAACGTACCACGATCTGAAAAAGATGAAGGCGCCTGTGCCAGTTCATCTGGCACAGGCAAAGTGCTACGCCTACATTTACGCCACACAGAAAAAACTGCCCGATATCCGGGTGCGCATGACGTACTGTCATATGGAGACAGAGGAAATCCGCTATTTTCATGAGGAATATCTGTATGAGGAGCTGCAGACGTGGTTCGGAGAACTGATGGCACAGTACAGGAAATGGGCGGATTACCAGTTTGCGTGGCAAAAATGCAGGCAGGCTTCCATCAAGGAGATGCAATTTCCTTTTCCATACCGTGAAGGGCAGAAAGAACTGGTGACTTATGTGTATCAGACGATTTACCACAGGCGCAAGCTCTTTATCGAGGCGCCGACGGGCGCGGGCAAGACGATCTCCACGGTGTTCCCCGCACTGAAGGCTATGGGGGAGGGGATGTGCGAACGTCTTTTTTATCTGACGGCGAAAACCATCACACGCACGGTGGCGGACGATACGATCTCCCTGCTGCGGGAGCGGGGGCTGAAACTGAAGAGTGTCATATTGACCGCAAAGGACAAAATATGTTTCATGGAAGAAACCGAGTGCAACCCGGTCAGCTGTCCATATGCGAAGGGACACTATGACAGGGTAAATGAGGCGATGTACGACCTGTTGACTCATGTGGACAACTTCACGAGAGAACAGATTGAGGCGTATGCGCGGCAGTATCAGGTCTGCCCTTTTGAGCTTTGTCTGGACATGAGTCTGTTTGCCGACGCGGTGATCTGCGATTACAATTATCTGTTTGATCCGCATGTGTATCTGCGCCGCTTTTTTGCGGAAGGGGTCAGGGGAGAATATATTTTTCTTGTGGACGAGGCGCACAATCTGGTGGAGCGGGGGCGGGAGATGTACAGCGCCCTTCTCTGCAAGGAGGCGTTTCTGGAACTGAAAAAGACGGTCAAGGCATATGATGAGCGGATTGCCAAAAATCTGGATAAATGCAATAAGGAAATGCTGGCGCTGAAAAGGGAATGCGAAGGCTGCCGGGTGGTGGAGCAGACGGATGCGCTTGTCCGTGCGCTGATGCGCCTCGGCGCGGCGATCGAGGACTATCTGGAGGACCACGATGACAGCCCGGTGCGGGCGGATATTCTTTCCTTTTACTTCGAGGTTTCCCATTTCTTGGAAATGTATGAGCTGGCGGATGAAAATTATGTGACGTACTCGGAACTTCGGGAGGACGGCAGTTTTATCGTGAAGCTTTTCTGCGTGAATCCGGCGGGTAATCTGAGAGACTGCATGAGGCGGGGGAGAAGCACGATTCTGTTTTCCGCGACGCTTCTGCCGATCCAGTATTATAAAACGCTTCTGGGGGCGGAGGAGGGAGACTATGAGGTCTATGCCAGATCGGTGTTTCGCCCGGACAAGCTGGGGCTGTATATCGGGAGCGACGTGACAAGCCGCTATACACGCAGGGGAGATGCGGAATACTATCGGATTGCAGCTTACATCCACAACATCATAGAAAAGAGACAGGGCAACTATATGGCTTTCTTTCCCTCCCATACCTTTTTACAGCAGGTTTTTGAAATCTACCAGAAGTATTTCAACGGGGAAGGGAATGTGGAGTGTATTCTGCAGGAAAGCCATATGAATGAGGAATCCAGAGAAGCCTTTTTAAATCGGTTCCGCGGGAATGAGGACTGTGACCTGCAAAGTCTGGTCAGAATGGATATTGAGATAGAGGAAGAGAGAAGTCTTCTTGGGTTTTGTGTGATGGGCGGGATTTTCAGCGAGGGGATCGACTTGAAGAATGACAGTCTGATCGGCGCGATAATCGTTGGAACCGGGCTGCCACAGGTGTGCAATGAGCGGGAGCTTTTGAAAAAGTATTTTGACGGCTGGGGGGAGAACGGTTTCGACTATGCCTACCGTTATCCGGGTATGAACAAGGTACTGCAGGCGGCGGGGCGGGTGATACGCACGGTGGATGACTTTGGGGTTGTCGCGCTTTTGGATGAACGGTTTTTGTCTCCCGCTTATCAGCGGTTATTTCCGCGGGAGTGGCAGGAAAAGGTGGTCGTCACGGTTGACCAAATAGGTCGAAAAGTGGAAAGATTTTGGGATGAATGGCTTTAAATGGCGTATTTTCCCACTATCCAGATGAGTCAACGTAGAAAAAGACAAAAAGTCCGTGGAAGAGACAAGCCATGTGGATTGACTCAGGACGACAAGAGACAAAATGTGATTGACTCCTATTGGAGAGGTTATTACAGGATTGGTCAACGATTTCGGCAGGAAATGAGACCGTTCGACAAAAAGATGTTAGAAAAAACCGAAAACGACAGACAGATTGCGAAGAAATGGTATAGGATTCGACTTGAAATGACGACAATGTCAATGTGGATAACTTTGTGGAAATTGGGGATTTCTCAGATGATTTTGGATCATTTTAAAAAAATAGGGGTGCAAAAATGGTGGAAAAGTCGGTGTACGGTTTTTGGTTTGGAAAAGGGCAAACCTATTGGGTCAATCGGTGGCGGAGGAGAAAAGCAGAACTTGTTTGACGCAGAATGGCAAATAGTGGTATACTAATCTGTAGTAAACTACAAGATGTTGATACTGAAGCATGGCTGGACAAAACTGTGCAAGGTGTAAGAGGGAAACCGAAAGCAGGATGCCGTGGCGGCTGCCTGTGGATAAGAGGGGTTTCGGAATGGAGGAAAGAAATTATGTGGGCTTTTGAGAGTGTGTTTTATCAGATATATCCGTTGGGGTTCTGCGGTGCGCCCTTTGAGAATGACGGACAGCTTACGCACCGGATCCTTAAGGTGAACGACTGGATTCCCCATATGAAGAAGCTGGGGATCAACGCGGTTTACTTTTCCCCGGTGTTTGAGTCGGACACCCACGGGTACAATACAAGGGACTACCACACCATTGACTGTCGGCTGGGAACCAACGAAGATTTCAAGGAGGTATGTGAAAATCTGCATGAGAATGGTATCAAGGTAGTGCTGGACGGGGTATTCAACCATGTGGGCAGGGGCTTCTGGGCTTTTCAGGATGTGTTGAAGAACAGGGAAAACTCTCCTTACTTAAGCTGGTTTAACATTAATCTCGGCGGAAATTCCAACTACAACGACGGTCTCTGGTACGAGGGATGGGAAGGCAATTACGATCTGGTGAAGCTCAATCTGCGCCATGGGGATGTGATCAGCCACATTCTGGACAGTGTGAAAGGCTGGGTGGAAGAGTTTGGCATCGACGGTCTCCGTCTGGACGTGGCGTACTGTCTGGACCACGATTTCGTGAGAAGGCTCCGGGCGTTCACGGACAGTCTGAAACCTGAGTTCTATCTGCTGGGTGAGATGCTTCACGGCGATTACAACCAGATGGTGAACGACCAGATGCTGCACTCCTCCACGAACTATGAGTGCTATAAGGGGCTGTTCTCCAGCTTTAACAGCATGAATATGTTTGAGATCAACCATTCCCTGCTGCGGCAGTTTGGACCGGAGAACTGGTGTCTCTACCGGGGCAAGCACCTGCTCTCCTTTGTGGATAACCATGATGTCAGCAGGATTGCCAGCAACCTGACCAACGAAAAGCATCTGCCGTTGATCTACGCGCTGTGCTTCGGTATGCCGGGCATTCCGTGCGTGTACTACGGCAGCGAGTGGGGTGCGAAGGCGAATAAGAGCGAGGGCGATCCGGCGCTGCGCGCCTGCTTTGAGGAGCCGGTGTGGAATGAGCTCACCGAGTGGATCAGTAAGCTTGCCGAGGCGAAGAAGGAATCAAAAGCGCTCAACTACGGCGATTTTCGTTCGGTCGTGCTGACCAACAAACAGTGCATTTTCGAGCGCAAGTGCGAGGATGAGAGAGTGCTCGTGGCGATCAACGCGGACGGCGAAGATTACACCGCCCACTTTGATGCGGGCTGCGGCATGGCGGTGGATCTCATCACAGGAAAAGACCACGATTTTGGCGGCGGAAGCCTGCTGCCTGCCTACAGCGCGTACTTCTGGAAGATGGAAAAATAAATTTTTTCTTGACAATACCTGCCACATATACTAAGATGGCAGAAGTATGATAAAAAGTAACTGGTGATCAAAGCAAATTTCGGAAAGGAGGTAATCTTATGTTTTTACACAGTGTAAATGTTGCAGTCGATAGAAATACACAACTGCATAAAGTGACGTTATATGAAATTACCTCCGCATATGGAAAAATCGGCTGGGGCAGGGCTTGTTGACCCTGTTGGTCGATGAATAGATATGTCAGACTTTAAGAGGCTGTGGTAATTTTATTACCGCAGCCTCTTTTTGTGCGCAGGTCCGTGCAGCGGAAGTTTATGCCAAAATCGGCGCACGGACCGCGCGGCGGACATGGAGAAAATCTTTCTCTTCCCGATTATGGAGGTACAGGGGGTATCAGACATGAAAAAAATATCAAGTTACATATTGGACTACCGCTTTTCCTATCTGGGAGCGGTGCTGTCCCTTCTGATCGCAGTCACGCTGGACATGGCTGCGCCGAGACTGACGGCGCATGTAGTGGATGACGTGATCGTCGGCGGAAATATCGGGGAATTAAAGTTCCTGCTGCTCGGGTTTCTGGGCGTAGGGCTTGGCAGGTGTATCTTCCAGTATGTGAAGGAATATACCTTTGACAAAAACGGAGCCAGAATTTCCGGGGACATGCGGCGGGATTTGTTCCGGCATATCCAGTCTTTAAGCGCGGACTTTTTCGACAGGACGAACACGGGAGAGCTGATGGCACGCGTCAAGGAGGATATCGATCATATCTGGGACGCGGTAGGCTATGTGGGGATGCTTTTGATTGAGGTTTTTTATCACACAGGCATCATTCTTGTGTGCATGTTCACAATCAACTGGAAACTGGCGCTGATTTCCGGGGCGGCGATGCTTTTATGCGGTGTTGTGGCGGTGATTATGGAGCGGAAGCTTGGCGCGGTTTACGAGGAAATCAGCGAGGAAAACGCGGTTCTCAATACGGTGGCGGAGGAAAATCTGGGCGGCGTGCGCACGGTAAAGGCGTTTGCAAGGGAATCCTTTGAGATTGATAAGTTTCTCTCCCACAATAAACGCTACTATGACCTCAATATGTCGCAGTCGGGGGTGCTTGTGCGCTACTATCCGGTTTTTACGGTGATTACTACGGTTTTGCCTTTGTTGACTTTGTTGGTCGGCGGGCGGTTTGTGATCAACGGGGAGATGACGATCGGACAGTTGACGGCATTTGTGGAGTATTCCACGAACATCGTGTGGCCCATGGAGATGTTAGGGTGGCTTACCAACAGCTTTTCCTCCGCGTTGGCATCCAACAAGAAGATAAAGAAAATATATGAGGAAACGCCTGCGGTCACAGAGATGACTGAACCGGTCAAACTAGAGAAAATACAGGGAAAGGTGTGTTTTGACCACGTTTCCTTCCACAAGGCGGACAGGCATGAGATTCTGCACGATATTACCTTTACCGTGGAGGCGGGAAAGACCCTTGGCATTATGGGGACGACAGGAGCGGGAAAGACGTCTATCATTCAGCTTTTGCAGCGCATGTACGATGCCACGGGCGGCGCGATTTATCTGGACGATGTGGATATCCGCAGCCTTTCCCTGGAACAGCTGCGCACAAGCATCAGTTTTGTGATGCAGGATGTTTTTCTGTTTTCGGATACCATAAACGATAATATTAAACTGGGGAAAAAGCGGTATCTGGATTTCGGAACCGTGCGAAAGGCGTCCGTGGACGCACAGGCAAGCAGTTTTATCGAGCGGATGGAGAAGCAGTATGACACGGTGATCGGCGAGCGGGGCGTGGGACTGTCCGGAGGGCAGAAACAGCGCATCAGCATAGCGCGCGCCCTCTCCAAGAAATATCCGATTCTGGTGCTGGATGACTCTACGTCGGCGTTAGATACAGAGACGGAGCAGATGATCCAGCAGACTTTGCGCACGCTGGCGCACACGACGAAGATTATTATCGGGCATAGAATCAGCGCGGTGCGTCACGCGGATGAGATTCTCGTGCTGGAAGGCGGCGCTATCGCGGAGCGGGGCACCCACGGGGAACTGCTGCAAAAACGCGGTCTGTATTACGAGACATACCAGTCCCAATATGGGGAAGTGTCTGCAGCAGAAGAGGACGACAGAAAATCAGCGGACACACAGTCAGTGACGTGTCCGGGAAGAGTAGAAAAGAGGGGAGGTGAGGCAGATGTCCTTCAACTCGTATAAAGATGATGAGCAGAGCACGACGCGAAGCAAGGTACAGACCTTAAAGCGGCTGCTTGGCTATTTGTTTGTGTATAAATGGCAGGTTATCCTGGTGCTTGCGGTTATGGGGTACGGCGTAGCGGTGCGCTTAGCGAACCCGCTGATTATAGAGTCCGCGATAGATGACTATATTAGTCAAAATAATTTTAAGGGGCTTTACCGGCTGCTTGTGATTGCGCTGGCAATTAATCTGTCGCTGGTGGTGACGGTAAAACTGCGGATGTATATTATGGCAAAGGTGTGCAACCGGATTCTTTTGACGATCAGGCAGGAGCTGTACACCCATATTCAGAAGCTGGATTTTGCCTTTTTTGACAGCAGACCTACGGGGAAGATTCTCTCCCGTATTATCGGGGACATCAATTCCTTGAAGGATGTGCTTTCCAACTGCGTGACCACGCTTGTGCCGGACGGTCTCAAGGTGATTGCGGTGATTGTGATTATGATTTGCAAGAATCCGGCGCTGGCGTTTGCGTCTCTACTCACTTTGCCGTTTATGGCGGCGGCAACCTTTTATATTGAATACAAGGCGCATCCGCGCTGGCAGATTTTTCGGAAGAAATCGGCGAATCTGAATGCTTTTATCCATGAGGATATGGCGGGCATCCGCATTATCCAGAGTTTCCATGCCGAGAAGGAGACGGAGGACACCTTTGACGAACTTCTTGTGGAGCACAGGAACGCCTTCTTCGACGCGGTGCGCATGAGCGACTCCTTCGGCTCCGTGATCGACCTGTCATGGGGGCTGGGCTGTATTTTTCTCTATTTTACTGGCATTGTGGTTCTGGGTGTGGATGCGGTATCGGTGGGCACGTTTATCGCCTTTGGCACGTACCTGAATATGTTCTGGCAGCCGATCCATAATATCAGCAATTTTTACAACCAGCTTGTGACCAATATCGCCGGTGCGGAGCGTATTTTTGAGATATTGGACACGGAACCTTCCATTGCGGACGGCGCGTCGGCAGTGCAGATGCCGGAGATTGCGGGGGAAGTGGTTTTTGACCATGTGAGTTTTTCCTATGACGATAAGGTAAAGGTGTTGGACGACGTGAGTTTTGCGATTCAGCCGGGTGAGACGATTGCGCTGGTCGGTCCCACGGGAGCCGGGAAGACTACCATAGTCAATCTGATCAGCCGATTTTACGAAGTGACGGACGGCGCGGTCAGAATTGACGGGCGGGATGTGCGCGGGGTGACGCTTGAGAGCCTGCGCAGACAGATGGGGATTATGACGCAGGATAATTTTCTTTTCTCAGGCACGATTCGGGAAAACATCCGTTACGGCAGGCTGGATGCCACGGACGCGGAGATTGAGGCGGCGGCGAAAGCGGTCAACGCCCACGACTTTATTATGAAGCTGGAAAAGGGATATGATACGGAACTTTCCGAGCGGGGCGGCGGGCTTTCTGTCGGGCAGAAACAGCTGTTGGCTTTTGCAAGGACGATGGTTTCCAATCCGAAGATACTGATTCTGGACGAGGCGACTTCCAGTATTGATACGAAGACGGAACTTCTCGTGCAGGAGGGCATCGAGCATCTGCTTGCGGGCAGAACAGCTTTTGTCATTGCCCACAGACTGTCAACGATCCGGAAGGCGGACCGCATTTTCGTGGTCGACGACGGGAAGATTCTGGAGGAGGGCAGTGCGGAGGAGCTGATGGCGAAAAAAGGGCTCTATTATCAGCTATATCAGAACAGTATTTTGTAAAGTGGGTTGACAAACATCTATTTTACTTTATAATTTAGGTTAATTGCTTAAATTGTAAGTAAAGAAAATGGGGCGGCTGCCTTGACAGGGGGAGACAAGAGCGGCGCGGAAATGGGGAAATATGGCAAAAGCAGTGAAAATGGCGGATATTGCTGAGGTGATGGGGGTCAGCACGGTGACGGTATCCAAGGCACTGTCTGATCAGAAGGGTGTCAGCGAGGAACTTCGCATCAAAATCAAAAAGAAGGCGGAGGAGATGGGGTATAAGTCTGCTTCCGCCAGATATAAAGAGCGTTCCGGGAATGACGTAAGCTATACCTTCGGCGTGATCGTTTCGGACCGCTTCCTTGCGAAATATGAATCTTTTTACTGGAATCTGTATCAGGAGGTGGCGACCGCGGCGGTGCAGAAGGGGTGTTTCACCATGCTGGAAGTGCTGCAGGCGGAGGACGAGGACAGACTGGTTATGCCGCGGCTTCTCGGAGAGCGGAAGACGGAGGGGCTGATCATCATAGGAAGACTCCAGAAACCGTATATGGATAAACTGATGGAACAGGTGGAACAGCCGTTTATCCTGTTGGATTTCGTTGATCGGAACGGCATCTATGATTCGGTGATTTCCAACAGTTATTTCGGTATGTACCGAATGACTAACTATCTGTTTGACCTGGGGCATGAGAAGATTGCCTTTGTAGGAAATGTGCACTATACGGATTCCATCACGGACCGCTTTTTCGGGTATGCGAAAGCCTTGAGCGAGCACGGTCTGGAGTTGAGGAGAGACTGGGTGATCGAGGACAGGAATCAGGAGACGGGCAGGTCGGATGTGGGATTTTCATGGAAGCTGCCGGAAGATATGCCCACCGCCTTCGTGTGCAACAATGATGTTGCCGCGGCAAATCTGGTCACTGAGCTGGAGCAGCGCGGCTACCGGGTACCGCAGGATATTTCCGTGGTGGGGTACGACAACTATCAGCCGCCGGGGCTGTGCGATATCAGAATTACGACCTACGAAGTCAATATGCCGGAGATGGCGAAGCAGACGGTGAAGAATCTGATCCGTAAAGTTTCCGGGGAGCCTTACAGGCAGGGCGTGATTATTGTGGATGGCAGAATTGTATATAAGGACAGTGTAACTGAGGCGCATCATTTCTGATGCGCCTCTCTGTATGCCTGGGGTGTTGCGCCGTATTCCTTTTTAAAGAGATGAATGAAGTGGTTCGTATTCTCAAAGCCTGTCGCCAGCGCGATTTCGTGAACCTTCTTCTCTGTGGAGAGAAGGAGATTCTCCGCGGCCTCGAGCCGCTTTTTGTTCATATATCTGATCGGCGGCAGACCGAAAACGTCGGAAAATTCATGGCAGATGCGGAATTTGCTCATATGACAGTGCTTTTCCAGATCCTCCAGCTTAAGGGGGCGGTCCAGATGGTTATCCATATAATGTTTCAGCTCCCGCAGATAGGGGGCGTATTTTTTTTGCCCTTTTTCGGGGAAGGGCAAAGCGACTGTCCCTGCAAAAAGTTCGGTAACAATGGCAGTCAGAAGTCCGGCGTCCCGCAGCTTGTGTGATAATGCGGCACCGCTTTCTCCCGTGAGAAGCTGTTTCAGGTTTCTGAGTACGGAAGAATGGCTTTCAACCTGCGTAAGCAGGAAGGTATCAAAGTCCGCCAGAGATTCATAAACGGGAAAAAGCCCTCCCCTAAATGAAAAAGTGATATAATGCCAGAGCGGTTGATCGGTGAGCAGGGTGAAGGCGCATTTACTGCGGTCCAGATAGAGAAGTGTACCCGCTTCCAGCGGATGGCGCTGTCCTTCGATAAGAAGCGATCCTCCGCCCTCCGGTGCATAGAGCAGCATGCGGCAGTTCAGCGGTGTGTAGGAGAGTGAGAGGGCCTCGTCAATTTTTACGTCGCCGCCGCATAGGATTGTGGGAATCTGACCGGCACAGGCCTCATGCTGCGCATAAAATACGCCTGCGAAGTAGGCTGCTGGCGGGACGTTTTCTGATGGAGCGACTGTCCTGACGGTGAGTGCGTTCACATATTGTTCGTGGAATGCCATGGAAAATCCTTTCTGCCGCCAATAAATTCATTCATGTGCAGCAATTCGCTTGAATCTGTCTCTGTGAATCAAATCTGTTTAAAGATTAGCCTTTTAAAACATGATTATTAAAGTAAGAATAGTTAATATTAATTGCTGTATTTAAGTTTATACTGATTAAATATAAAATATCTATTGTAAAAATAACTAAAAATGAATGATTAAAATTGTGGAAATGGAAGAAATGTTCAAAATAAGCAATAATGCAATATAAAACGCAAAAAAGGCTGATGATTAAGAATTTAACTCGTGTATACTTAATTTAAAGTTAAATAATTAACTAACGGCTCCGAGAGAGTCAGATAAAAAAAGGAGGATATGACTATTATGAAACTGAGAAAAGTATTAGCGCTTACTTTGGCAGCTGCAATGACTTTATCTCTGGCAGCCTGCGGCGGTTCCGATGAGGGCGCGGCGGAGGCTCCGGCAGCAGATGATACAGCAGCGGAGGCTCCCGCAGCGGATGACGCGGCGGACGACGGCGCAGCAGCGGGGGAGGCTCCTGCAACGGCTCCGGCAGGTCTCACCTATGCATCCGTCAATCTGGGTGAGGACTACAAGGATCTGACAACCACGATCAAGTTTATCCATCACAAGACCGACCGCGAAGAGGACGGCACGATTCCCGATCTGATCGCTAAGTTCAACGAAGTATATCCCGGCATCACGGTGGAGACCGAGGGCATCACGGATTACGCGGAGGATTCTCTGCTTCGTCTTTCCGCAGGCGACTGGGGAGATGTGATGTTCATCCCCGCAATTGACGCGGCTGAGCTTCCTACATACTTTGTTCCTTACGGCACGGTAGACGAGATGAGTGAGTATGTCAACTTTGCGGATCAGTGGAAGGATGCGGAGGGCAACTGCTACGGCATCGGTTACATGGGCAACGCGCAGGGCGTTCTCTATAATAAGAAGGTGTTTGCTGACGCGGGCGTGACATCCCTTCCCAAGACACCCGATGAGTTTATCGCGGCTTTACAGGCAATCAAGGACAACACCGACGCGATTCCGCTATACACAAACTATGCGGCAGGCTGGACAATGGGCGGCGCGTGGGACGGTTACCTCGGTGCGATCACAAACGGTGACGAGACATGGTTAAACCAGAAATTTATCCATGAGGCGGAGCCTTTCAAGGATCACGGTGACGGCACAGGTCCTTACGCACTTTACAAGATTCTCTATGATGCGACGGCACAGGGTCTGATTGAGGACGACTACACTACCACTGACTGGGAGGGCTGTAAGCCCATGATCAACAACGGCGAGATCGGCGCTATGGTGCTCGGCTCTTGGGCGGTTGCACAGATGAAGGCGGCGGGCGACAATCCGGATGATATCGGTTACATGCCTTTCCCGATCACCGTGAACGGTCAGCAGTACGCGACGGCAGGTCCCGACTACTGCTACGGCATTAACGCGAACGCTTCCGACGACAACAAGGCGGCTGCTATGGTGTTTGTAAAGTGGATGGTTGAAGAGTCCGGCTGGTGTGACTTAGAGGGCGGCTACCCGATCTCCAAGACAGCTCCCACTTCCTTCGTATTTGACGGCGTAAACGTAGTAAACAATGTAACTTCCCTGCCCGGCGAGGAAGATATCATGAACGAGTTAAATTCTGAGTCTGAGCTTTCCTTCAATCAGGGCGGCGACGCTAAGGTGCAGAGAATCGTAGAGGCAGCTGCCACGGGCGCAGAGACCTATGACGATATCATGGCTGACTGGACGGCTGCGTGGAACGCGGCGCAGGAGGAATGCGGCGTCGAGGTTACGTACTAAGACAGTTATATAAAGATTTGACGAGAAGTTATAAGGTTTAAATGGTTAATCGGGGCTGACACAGGGAAAAAGCAAAAGTGGCAGCCCCAACAATTTGAGCCAGAGCATCAAATTGTCATGATCGCAGATGGGAGAACAGCTTTTGTAGATGGTACGCATACGTCCCATCGCGCGTCATCGCAGTAAACTGCTCTGACATGGAGGGTAGCATATGGCGGCACAGGCAAATACAGCGGGATCCAAAAAGGGATTCCTGCGGTGGGCAAGGAGCAGAAAAGGGCAGCAGGCTATTATCATTGTTGCATTTATGATTATACCGCTGGTTCTGTTGTTTACATTTACATATCTTCCGTTCGGGGAGATGGTTGGATTCAGTTTTTATAAGATGAAATATGTGGGGAAGAGAACTTTTGTGGGCTGGAAGAATTACGCCAGCGTGTTCAGCAGGAAAGACTGCTTCGGGGCGCTCAAGCTTAGTCTCTATTACATGGGAGGTTCCGTGGTGCAGCTTGCACTGGCGCTGTATCTCGCAACGGTCTTAAGTTTCAAGGTAAAGGGTGGCAACATTTTTAAGGGCTTTATGTTTTTCCCTTATCTGATCAACGGTATTGCCATCGGTTTCATTTTTAAGTTTTTTTACACCAGAGGCTTCGTGTTTGACACTGTGCTTCAGTGGTGTGGATTTCAATTAGACAATCTTCCTTATTGGTTGAAAGACCAGAGTATTAATAATATATCCCTTGTGGGTACATCCGTGTGGCGGTATTTTGGACAGAACATGGTGCTTTTTATCGGTGCGATCATGTCGGTTGATTCCGAGCTGTATGAGGCGGCAATGCTTGACGGCGCGAATCGGTTTGAGCAGTTCCGCTACATTATCCTGCCGAGTATCAAGACGATCGTAACGCTGAATGTGATCCTGTCCATCACGGGTTCTCTGAGCGCTTTCGAGCCGCCCTATGTTATCACAAGCGGCGCGAACGGGACGGGCACTTACTTCGTGGTCATGAACGAGATCGCCCACACCCAGCAGAAAGTCGGGTTGGCATCGGCAATGGCGGTGGTGCTCCTGCTGATTATTTTCGCAGCGACAATTTTACAGAAGCTCTTCTTTAAATACGTGTTCAGAAGCGCGGAGGATGAGGATTTCGGCGCGGCGAAGAAGCGTGAAAAACAGCTTGCGAGATACGCGGCTAGAAAGGCGGGCAGATAGATGACGGTATTACAGAAAATCGGACATTATTTAGCGATTGTTTTAAAGTATTTATCTTTGGTGTTCTTCGCCTTTGTGGCGGTGCTGCCCGTGGTGTCCTGTGTAATCACGGCGTTTAAGACCGAAGAGGAGTATCAGAATACGAATGTTATGACACTGCCTGTAAGCTGGTTGAATTTTGACAACTTTCTGCAGTCTTTTGACAGGGCAAACATGGGGAGGGCGTTTGTCAACTCCCTTATCATTCTTGTGTGCGTGCTGACCGTGTCGGTGCTGGTGGGAACTTCTCTCGCTTACGTGCTGAACCGCTTTAAGTTCCCCGGCAACGGGATGATCCGGAACTTGTTCCTGTTTGCCACGCTTCTGCCCGGTGTTGCCATGCAGGTTGCAGTGTATGGGATCATGGATGCGCTGAACTTCATCAATTCCCTGCCGGGATACATCATTATGATGTGTGGCACGGATGTAATCGCCATATATATTTACATCCAGTTCTTTGAGAACATCAGCGTGTCGTTAGACGAGTCGGCGATCATTGACGGGGCGTCCTACTTTACGATTTACCTTAAGATCCTTCTGCCCCTGTTAAAACCGGCTATTGTGACGTCGTGTATCTTAAAAGGCGTGGGGACTTACAACGAGTATTACTGCGCGAACCTGTACCTGCAGAACAAAAAGCTCCTGCCCACCGTGGCAACCAGCCTTTATACCTTTGTTGGCCCGCTGGGAAGCAAGTACAATCTGATCTGCGCAGGTGTAATTATTTCCCTTCTGCCGGCGCTGATCGTGTTCATCCTGTTCCAGAAGCAGATTTACAGTGGTATGACCGCGGGTTCCGTCAAAGGTTAACGTAGTCATTATGTACAAAAAATAATTTTTATTTATGTCAAGATGCTGTTTTTACGAAAAAAGGCGGAAGTGGATTGACATTATCAAGATTTACCTTATAATTTAATTAACAGTTAAGCTATTTCGCTCGCTTTTAAGCTAAATATTAAGCTGGAAGCGGGCGAAATGTATATGCGGGTATGTGTAAAAGGGAGAGAGATAAGAAGGGGGTAGAGAACCATGATGGTGGAAGAGATCAGGAGCCATTTGACAGACTGCATCATTCCTTTCTGGAAGGGGCTTCGGGATGATGTAAACGGCGGCTATGTGGGCTACATGGACTATGATCTGAAACGGGATGAGAAGGCGGTGAAGGGCTGTATCTTAAACAGCCGGATTACCTGGTTTTTCGCAAACGCCTACATGACGTTAAAGGACGAGTCGCTGTTGGAACAGGCAAAGCATGGCTACGAATTTATGCAGAAGTACTGTGTGGATCACGAGAAGGGCGGCGTGTACTGGTCGGTGCGCTACGACGGCACGCCAGAGGATACGACGAAGCATACATACAATCAGGCGTTTTCCATTTACGCGCTTTCTTCTTATTACGACGCGTCGAAGGATGAGGGCGCGTTAAAGACAGCGATGGAGCTGTTCCACATCATCGAGGAGCGGTGCATGGATGAAATCGGCTATAAGGAAGCGTTTGACAGGGAGTTTCATGAGATCGAGAACGATAAACTCTCCGAGAACGGTGTCATTGCGGATAAGACCATGAACACGCTGCTTCATGTGTTCGAGGCTTACACGGAGCTTTGCCGGGTCAGCGGGGACGGTGCGGTGAAGGAGCGGCTGAAATGGATTCTCGACACCATTGCGGAGAAGATTTATAACCCGAAGCTGCACAGGCAGGAGGTATTTTTCGACCGGGAGATGCACACGATTCTTGATCTGCATTCTTATGGGCACGACATTGAGACGGCGTGGCTGATCAGACGGGGAACGGATGTGTTGGAGGATGATGCCTACACGGAAAAGATGCTGCCGATCATACTTGACCTGACCGGTCAGGTATATCGGACGGCATTCGACGGAAAATCTCTTGCCAACGAGTGCGAGAAGGGTGTGGTGGACGAGAATCGCATCTGGTGGGTGCAGGCGGAAGCGCTGGTAGGCTTTTTGAACGGGTATCAGCTTGCGCCGGAGCACACAGAGTATCTGGAAGCGGCGAGAGCCGAGTGGGAGTTTATCAAGGCACATGTGATCGATAAGCGACCCGGTTCCGAGTGGTTCTGGGATGTGAATAAGGATGGGGAGTCCGTGAGCGGGAAACCGATTGTGGAGCCCTGGAAGTGCCCGTATCACAACGGGAGGATGTGTCTGGAGGTTATCAGGAGGAATGTTGACTGAATAGGTCGAGAATAAAAAGGAGGAGAAGGCTGAAATGCTGCATGAAAGGTATTATGTGGAATTAGAAAAGTATAATAAGCTGGTAGAGCGGAAAAATGTGAAGGCGGATGATTACAACGGTATTTATGACCGCTATCAGTACCCGGTCTTGACGAGGGAGCATATTCCGCTGACATGGCGGTATGATTTGAACCCGGAGACGAACCCTTATTTTATGGAGCGGCTGGGGGTCAATGCGGTGATGAACTCGGGAGCGATCGAGTTGAACGGAAAGTATTATCTGGTGGCGAGAATCGAGGGGAATGACAGGAAATCTTTCTTTGGGGTGGCGGAGAGCGACAACGGCATCGACGGTTTTAAGTTCTGGGATTATCCGATCTTACTGCCGGACACCTGCCCGGAGGAGACCAATGTTTACGACATGCGACTGACGAAGCATGAGGACGGCTATATTTACGGCGTGTTCTGCTCCGAGAGCAAAGATACCACGGTGAACGATTTGTCTGCGGCTGTGGCGGCGGCGGGCATCGTGCGCACGAAGGATTTGAAGAACTGGGAGAGACTGCCCAATCTGGTGACGAAGCGTTCTCCCCAGCAGAGAAACGTGGTGCTGCACCCGGAGTTTGTGGACGGCAAGTATGCGTTCTACACAAGACCCATGGATGATTTCATCGAGACAGGGTCAGGCGGCGGCATCGGTTTCGGGCTGTGCGAGGATATTACCCACGCGGTCGTGGATGAGGAGAAGATGACGTCCATCCGCAGATACCACACCATCACCGAGGCAAAGAACGGCGCAGGCGCACCGCCGATTAAAACTGATAAGGGCTGGATTCACATTGCCCACGGCGTGCGCAATACGGCGGCTGGCTTGCGGTATGTGATTTACGCGTTTGCCACGGACTTGAATGACCCTTCCAAGGTGATTGCGGAGCCCTCCGGGATGCTGATTGGTCCGAGAAACTGGGAGCGCGTGGGCGACGTGTCAAACGTAGTGTTCACAAACGGCGCGATCGCGAAGGACAACGGCGAGGTGTATATTTACTACGCGGCGAGCGACACGAGAATGCATGTGGCGACGACGACCATTGACAAGCTGACGGACTATGTGTTCAATACACCGCAGGATCCTTACCGCTCCGTGGAGTGCGTGGCGCAGAGATGTGATTTTATCAAGAATAACTTAGATTTTCTGAATAAGCAGTAAAGGTTTCTATGAAGGAGGAGAAAAAGATGAGCGAAGTAAAAATGATAAGCCCTGTTGTGAAGAACGTGCCCTGGCAGGAGAAGCCGGAGGGGCTCATGGGCGCGCCGATTTGGAGATACAGTGAGAACCCGATTATCGGCAGAAATCCGGTAGAAGGCGTTGCCAGAATCTTTAACAGCGCGGTAATGCCTTACGGCGACGGCTTTATCGGCGTGTTCCGCGGGGAGCAGGTAAACGGTATTCCCTATATTTATCTTGGTCACAGCAAGGATGCGATTCACTGGGAGTTTGAGAAGGAGAAGATTCCCTTTAAGGACGAGCAGGGCAATGATTTCATGCCGGTATACGCTTACGACCCCCGTCTGGTGAAGGTGGAGGATACCTACTACATCATCTGGTGTCAGGATTTTTACGGGGCGTCCATCGGTATGGCGAAGACCACGGACTTCAAGACCTTTACGAGAATTGAAAACCCGTTTATTCCCTTTAACAGAAACGCCGTGCTGTTCCCCAGAAAGATTAACGGCAATTTCGTACTCTTAAGCCGTCCTTCCGATTCCGGGCACACGCCTTTTGGCGATATCTTCTTAAGCGAAAGCCCGGATATGGTTTATTGGGGCAAGCACAGGCATGTGATGGGCAGAAGCAGCGAGTGGTGGGAGTCCGTTAAGATTGGCGGCGGCGCGGCGCCCATTGAGACAAGCGAAGGCTGGCTTCTGTTCTACCATGGCGTGACCGGCACCTGCAACGGTCTGGTGTATTCCATCGGCGGTGCGATTCTTGACATTGACAATCCGTCCAAGGTGCTGTACCGCTGCGAGAATTTCCTGCTGACCCCGGAAGAGTGGTACGAGGAGAGGGGCTTTGTTCCCAACGTGTGCTTCCCCTGTGCGACCATTCACGACTCCGAGAGCGGCAAGATTGCGCTCTACTACGGCTGCGCGGACAGCTATGTGGGTCTGGCGTTCACGAAGCTTTCCGAGATTGTGGCTTACATCAAGGAACACAGCCACACGACCGAGTCCGATACGGAGATAGGGATACGCTAACAGCTCGATTGAGAGGGTAGAGAAAAGTAACTGAGGACTGATATGGTACAGTAATCCGATCGACGCATACTTTATAGCATAGGGATTTATGAAATGATGGCTGTGAAGGAGAACGAATTATGGCGATAGGATATCTGACCATGCAGGCGAGAACGGCTCACGACGCGCTGCCTCTTAGCGGCGTGCAGGTGACGGTTCTGGACGATGAGCAGAATCGGATTTACGAGCTGACGACAGACGTTAGCGGCGAGACGCGAAGAGTTTCGCTGGAAACCATGGACAAGGGCTATTCCCAGAACGAGAATTTTACGGGAACGCCCTATGTCACCTACAATGTACTTGCACAGGCGGAAGGATTTGAATCGGTGTATGTCGCTGACATTCCGATTTTCGACGGGGAGTCGGCACACCTTCCGCTTGTTCTCGTTCCGATGCAGGGGCAGGAGCGGAACGGGATACAGACGGAAATTACGGTTGGGGCGCCGGCAGTCGCCATGGAGGGGGAGCGGGAGCCGGAAGGATTTTTTCAGGGCGGAGAGTCCGGGCAGGTGCTGCGGCTGGTTGCCATCCCGAATCCGATCACGGTACATCTGGGGACGCCGGATGGCGCGGCTTCCAACGTGCAGGTGTCCTTTCCCGATTATGTGAAAAATGTGGCCAGCAGCGAGATCTATCCGACGTGGCCGGAGAACGCGCTGCGGGCAAATATCTACGCTATTATCACGTTCGCCTTAAACCGGGTGTACACGGAATGGTACAGGGCGAAAGGGTATCCCTTTGATATTACAAACAGCACCGCATATGATCAGGCGTTCATTTACGGAAGACCCATATACGATTCCATAAGCAGGATTGCTGACGAGATCTTCAATGAGTATGTGCGCAGGCAGGGGCAGCAGGCACCGTACTTTACATCCTTCTGCAACGGTACAACGACGACCTGCAGAGGGATGTCACAGTGGGGGACGGTCACACTTGCCGGTCAGGGTTACACGCCGCTCAGGATCTTGCGGTATTATTATCCGGATGACGTGGAGATCGTGGAGACAAACATCATAACGAATATGATCTCTTCCTATCCGGGGACGCCGCTTAAGGTGGGGAGTACGGGACTGGATGTGCAGACAATCCAGACCTATCTGAAACGGATCAGGCAGAACTATCCTGCGATACCGGTGATCACGGATGCGGCGGGAACCTTCGGGGACAGCACCCGGGCGGCAGTCACGAAATTCCAGAGTATTTTCGGACTTGCGGCTGACGGGATCGTAGGAAAGTCCACATGGTATAAGCTGTCCAGTCTGTATACGGCTGTTACAAGGCTGGCGGAACTGAACAGTGAGGGAATTAATCTGGGAATCGGAACCGTGCCGCCGGCGGCTGTGCTGCGGCAGGGATCGAGGGGGCAGGACGTGATTACGCTGCAGTATCTGCTGGATGTGATTTCCGAATACTATCCCGACATCCCGGCGGTGACGCAGGACGGCATTTTCGGTGCGGGTACAAAACAGGCGGTGACCGCATTTCAGAGCAGGATGGGGCTGACGCCGGACGGCATTGTAGGTCCGGCAACCTGGAACGCGCTGTACCGGACCTATCAGGGAATCGGACAGAATGTGCCCTCACCGAACCCTGATCCTGCGCCGGATACGGGCGGCGGCTCCTTTGCCTATACCGTGAAATCGGGAGATACGCTCTGGCTGCTGGCGAACCGTTTCGGCACATCGGTGGATGCGATCAAACGGCTGAACAGTCTGACCGGCGATAATCTGCAGATCGGTCAGGT